>ERZ1031329.32-NODE-32-length-65722-cov-32.281572_pt1 | contig 65722 bp, 59 predicted proteins | sample MGYA00518053_ERZ1031329 | MGnify/ENA primary metagenome ERZ1031329 (study PRJEB33718, sample SAMN03159840) | human skin metagenome | collected 2014-02-25 | study: EMG produced TPA metagenomics assembly of the PRJNA266117 data set (Human skin bacterial metagenome... | reverse complement strand
CCGGTCCGTCCAGCATGTCGCGACTCAGGCGTCAAGCATGACGCGACTCATGACACATGGTGCGCCCGGAGGGATTCGAACCCCCAACCTTCTGATCCGTAGTCAGATGCTCTATCCGTTGAGCTACGGGCGCGTATTCAATTCGTTGCCGTGCGGACAACGAAGAAGAACATTACACCCGGGTGAACTCACCACCAAAACAGCAGGCCAAACCCACAAACACACCCCCGACTACAACCCAAGCACCGCCTTGGCAATGGCGAAGTAGATGACCAGGCCGGTCGCGTCGCAGAAGGTGGAGATGAACGGGTTGGAAAACACCGCCGGGTCCGCGCCGACGGTCTTCGCCACGATCGGCATCATGCCGCCAACGGTCGCGGACATGGCGCAGACACAAAATAGTGTGCTTCCTATCACTATTCCGATGTCTTGGCCGAAAACGGCCCACGCGATGGCCAATCCGAGCACGCCCAACACTGCTCCGAGGGTCGCGCCGACGCGCAGTTCGCGCCACATGACTTTCAGGATGTCGCCTTTGGTGACGTCGTGAAGCGCGAGTGCCCTTGTCACCGTCGTGGCCGCTTGGTTGCCAGTGTTGCCGCCGGTGCCGGTGAGCAGCGGGATAAACAGCGACAGTACGGTCACCTGCGCAAGCGTGCCCTCAAACACGCCGAGGACCTGCACCGTCAGGATCGCGGAGAGCGCCAGCACCAGCAGCCACACAATGCGCGAGCGCACCAGCTTGAGCACCGGGGTGGCCAGGTACGGCTGCTTCAGAGACTCGGAGCCGCCCTGGCGCGCGGTGTCTTCGCTGTCGGCGTGCTCCACAATGTCCTGGGCCTCGTCGAAGGTGAAGATGCCCATGAGGCGATTGCCGTCGTCGACCACCGGAAACGCGAGCTGGCCGGAGGAAAGCAGGCGGCGAGCAGCGTCCTCGGCGTCGTCGCTGACCTGCACCGTCGGTCGCTCCCGCATCATGTCGCCGACTCGGGCGTCCGGGGCTGCTTTGAACAGGTCGCGAAGCCACACCACGCCGCACAGCGTGCGCTCCGGATCCACCACTGCGATGGTGTAGACGGTCTCAAAGTCATCCGCCTGAGCCCTGAGCTTGTCGACGACGTCCCGCACCCCCTCACCCGGACCAACCGCCGCCACATTGGGGCTCATCGCACGGCCGACCGAGCCCTTCTCGTAGCCGAGAATGAGGTTGGTGTCCGCCCGCGCGTCCTCGTCCAGATCCCCCAGGAACCGCTCCGCGATCTCCGCGGGCATGTTGTCCAGCATGCGTACGCGGTCCTCGGCGCCCAGCGCGCTAAACAGGCCGGCAACGTCCTCTCGCCCGAGTGCCTCGACAATCTCCGCCTGGTGGGCGGGATCCAGCGCGTCGAAGGCCGCCGCGGCACGCTCTGGCGGTAGCAGGCGAATCAGCACAGCACCGCGTTTCGACGGCTGACGCTCCACCACGTGCACCACATCGTGCAACGGGATACCCTCCAGCTCCTCATGGAGCCCGTCCAGGTCACCGGAGTCGAGTTTGTGTCGGTTGAGCTGCTTTTCCAGGTGCGCGATCGCCGCCGCGTTGGCCGTAGTCACACGGTGAGGGTACCCACCCGGAAAATATTTGTCGCAGTCGCGTTGATTCTTGCCGGATGTATGCAAAAATCTACGCGTGATCTGCGATACGTGTCATACATCGCTGACAATCCGCTGACCCCCCTAAAGGAGCCACCATGGCAAAGTCCGTTCGTTCCCGCCGTACTGTCATCGCGGCGGGCGCTCTGTCCCTAGCCCTCGTGGCACCGTTTGTCTCCCCTGTCCAGGCCCAGGAGACAACCACGCCGACGAGTAATGCTGAACCGGCGCCGGCGGAGCAGCCGTCGACAAGCGAAGGCACCTCTGCCGCCACCTTCGAGCAGCGCTTCGACACCGCGAACTTTTGGAACGCCGATGAAGCTGTAGTCGAAGGGCTGCAGCTTCAGCCAGGCGACACCGTCGCACCGCGCACGAACACCATCTTCAACTGGGGCTTCAACAACAACGACGGCACGCTGACCCTGATCCGCCCGAAGTCCACCGCCGCCTTTGGCGCAGGTAAGAAAGACATCCCGGTGCGCGTGACCACCGCCGCCGGCGAGACCTTTGACACGACACTGCGCGTCAACATCATCAACGAGCGCCCCGGCGCCGAATGGGAAAACCAGCTGACCTCCCGCTACCCGATGGACTTTGAGAAGTCCACGTCAGCGCAATCCGTCGAGGGAATCACCCTGCCGGAGGGCGTCAGCGTGTCTAAGAGCGGAGCCGCTCTGCCGACTGGCTGGTCCGTCTCCAACGACGGCACCACCATCCGCGTCACCCCACCAACCACGTTCAAGGAGGGCGACTTCGACCTTCCAGTTGAGGTGAACGACGGAACTGACAAGTTCGAGGCCACCCTGAGGATTGCAGCCAAGAACCCGTCAAAGACACCCGCAGAAACGGCAGGCACCGTCGCTAGCATCCTCGGGCCAATCCTGGGCAGCCTGATCGGTGCCGGTACCGGTGGCTCCCTGCTCGGCGGCCTGGGCGACATCATCGGTGGCCTCACTGGCGGCGGAAACGGCGGTAGCGAGGGCGGAACCGGCGGTAACGGGGGTGGAACCACCGGCGGTGAGGGTGGAAACGGCGGCGGTGCTGGCCGCTTGATCAACGTTGTGATCACCAACAACGCGAACCCGTCGAACATCGGCAACAACAACGGCAGCCCAAACGTGATCATCACTGACAATGCCAACCCGAATGTGATCATCACCGACAACGTCAACCCGCGGGACAACCTGTCCAACAACGGCAACCCGTCCGTGGTGATCACGAACAATGCGAACCCGACTGTCGAAATCAAGGACAACCTGTCCAACAACGGCAACCCGTCCGTGGTCGTGACCGACAACGCCAACCCGGTTATCACCGGTAACGCGAACCCGTCCGTAGTCATCACCGGCAACGTGAACGACAACCTGCGCGAGAACGGCTCCAACAACTCCGTTGTGGTGACTGACAATGCGAACCCTGTTGTCACCGGCAACGCCAATCCGGTCATTACCGGCAACGCCAACGACAACGGCTCGAACAACTCCGCCGTGGTGACCAACAACGCGAACCCGACGGTGGTCGTCACGGGCAACGCCAATCCGGTCGTCACCGGCAACGCCAACCCGGTCATCACCGACAATGCGAACGACAACGGCTCGAACAACTCTGCTGTGGTGACCAACAACGCCAACCCGACGGTGGTCATCACGGGCAACGCCAATCCGGTCGTCACGGGCAACGCGAACGACAACGGGTCGAACAACAGCGCCGTCGTCACCGGCAATGCGAACCCAGTCGTCACGGGCAACGCGAACGACAACGGCTCCAACAACTCCGCCGTGGTCACCAACAACGCGAACCCGACGGTGGTCGTCACCGGCAATGCAAACGACAACGGCTCCAACAACAGCGCCGTGGTCACCAACAACGCGAACCCGACGGTAGTCATCACCGACAACGCGAACGACAACCTTCGCGACGCCGGCTCGAACAACTCCGCCGTGGTCACTGGCAACGCCAACCCGGAGGTGCTCGTCACCGGCAACGCCAACGGCGGCTTGGTGGGCTTCGGCTCCTCTCGCAAGGGCCAGGACGAAAACGGCGATCACCTCATCGACGCGAACGTCGGCGTTGACGGCGGTTCCTCCGACCCGCGCTGCATCGCTTCCCTGGTAGGCCTTGGTCTCCCGCTGATCGCGATGATCCCGCTTGCGCTGGCAGGCCAGGTTAACGTCCCGGGCCTCAACGACACTGCCAAGCGGGCTGAACGCGCATTCAACGACGCTGCCCGTCAGTTCAACGTCGAGCCCGCACAGCTCACCGCCGCTGGTGGCGCGGCCGTAGGCGTCGTCGCTGCCCTGCTTGTCACCGCAGCCGTCCGCACCTGCATCCCGCGCGTCAACGGCGTCGATGTCAGCGTCGGCGGCAGCAGCAACGGCAACGACAAGCCGGCCGAGACCGTCGCGGCCCCGGTGGTGGAAACCCGCCAGAGCTAGCACGGTCGCACCCCAGCCCCGCCCTCGCCGGCGGGGCTTTCTGTTTACATTCCCCGACACATCGCGGCGGAATCTGTCAGAGCGCCCCCATCGCTCCAGGTCGACGCAGACGCCCGCCGTGATCTGTCAGGAATCGCCCCCAAACCCCACAAACGCCGAAAACCCCCGCCAAGCAGGGGTTTCCGCACGAAAAACACGAGTGCGCCCGGAGGTGCCTGAGGTCACGACATATTTGACGGGGTGTGCCTGCGGAAGGCGTTGTGATCCTTGACAGGTGAGTCGCGTCATTGTTGACACTTAGGGTTACCTCAGCCGTGTCGGTGACGCTTGACTGATGAGTCGGGACATGTTTGACACCATGAACAGTCCCAACCGCAACCTCGCCATCGACAGAGCCGTCAGAGACCAAGGCGGCACACCCACCAACGTCGCCAAGCGCTTTGGCATCTCACGGCAACGCGTCCATCAGATCCTCAACGCCTACGACGCAGGCGGCGCCGAGGCAATCGCACCGAAATCGCGTGCCCCTCACACCCACGACTACCAACAGGCCTACTGGAAACACGGTGACCCACCACTTCGCCCCAAATGAACAAAACCGGCACCCCAGAATAAAAACAACTGGGATGCCGGTCCGTCCAGCATGTCGCGACTCAGGCGTCAAGCATGACGCGACTCATGACACATGGTGCGCCCGGAGGGATTCGAACCCCCAACCTTCTGATCCGTAGTCAGATGCTCTATCCGTTGAGCTACGGGCGCGGTGGCGGAGATGACAGGATTTGAACCTGCGGCCCCCGTCAAGGGGGCAACTCCTTAGCAGGGAGCCCCATTCGGCCACTCTGGCACATCTCCAGACCTTGCTCCACATTACTCTGTCGGCCCCGCGCGTCCAAATACACCCCGAAACGCCCTGGGCGAAATCCGTATACTCGGCCGCATGAAAATCCACACCTGGCTCACCTCCGGCCTCGCCGCCCGCGATACTTCAAATGACCCGTCTGATTACCTAGTTTGGTTCCCGGCCAAGCTGGATTCGCTCACTGTTGGCCCGTTGGTCGGCGAGAGCGCGTCCGTGCCGTTCTATTTCACCCCGAAGACCTCCGCCCTGGCCAAGTCCGCGGACGGCATCGTCCTCCTCGGCGTCCCCCTCGGCGATTTGGAGGGCTCGTGGCGCGCGGACAACCTCGACAGCTCCGCCGAGTCCATCTCGGAGGTCGCCGGCCTGCTCGGCGAGAACTTCGCGTACCGCAACGACGGCGCCGCGGTAGTGCAGCTGCGCGGCGAGTTCCCGATTGAGAAGGTGCAGGTCGTCGCCGGCCAGAATCGCCCGGATACGAAGCGGGCAAAGGATTTGCTTATCGACGTCCCTTCGGACTTCCCCGGCACCCGCCAATTCCACACCATGCCAGAGCTTTTCCCGGACGAGATCGTCTAACCCACACCGGCAATTGAAAAACCGGCCAGGCGGGTAGCCTGGCCGGTTTTCGTCGATTAGCTAGCGGTTACGCCGCGTCCTTGCTGGACGAGCCGCCGACGGCGGTGAACGCCTCGCCCTTCTCGTTGGAGCACCAGTCGTAGAGCACGCCGCCCGCGGCGATCAGCCCGATGATGCCAGCGGCGACGGTGCCGAAGCGCTGGACGTTCGGGTCCTGACCAAGCTCCGCGATACGACGGTTCGCCGCATCGATCTGGCCACGCAGCTCAGCGAACTGGTCGTTGTCGCGACCGCCACGGCCACCGTGGCCCCAGTCCGGGCTGTTGCGGCGCATAGCCTCCTGGAACTGCGCGTTAATCTGGTTGACCTGCTCGTTGATCGCCCCCATGTACGGACGGGCAATCTCACCACCGAACGCACCCAACAGCGCCACCGGCACCAGGTACAGCAGCGGCGAGCGCACGGCGTTGGCCACGCAGCGGTCCAGGGTCTCAGTCGACGAGCCCTTCTCCGGCTGCGGCTCTTCGGTCGGCGGGGTCGGCTCGCCCGGCTTCGGCTTCTGCACGCCGAGGTCCAGATCCAGGTACTCCTTGCCCTCTTCCACCGTGACCTTCTGCGTCACGCGCTTCGGGTCGGTCGGCTTCCAGTCTCGTGGGCGGTACTCAATCTCGTAGTCGCCCGGCTCGACGTTGACCTTCCAGTTGCCGTCCTCGTCGGTGACGGTGCGGGTGACCTCGTTGCCGTCGGCAGCGCGGACGATCACGGTGACGTCAGGCACGCCCTCAGTCTCGTTCGGGTCCTGCTTGCCGTTGCCGTTGAGGTCGATCCACACCCGGTTGCCGATCGTGCCCGGCTTAACCGGCTCACAGTCGCAACCCGGATCAACCTTCTGCAGGCCGAGATCGTAGGAGTCGTTGTACTCGTTCGGCTTCACCGTCACCTTGGAGACCAGACCAGACTCATCAGAGCCCGGAACCTTACCGGTGACCTCCCAGCCCTCAGGCTTGATGAAGCGAACCTCATACTCAGCGTCCGGGTTCAGCCCCTCGATCTTCCAGTCACCGTTCTCATCGGTGACTGCGGAACGGGTCGGCTCACCCTCACGGGACACCAGTACCACAACGTTCTCGAGTCCCTTTTCGTCCTCACCCTGTTTGCCGTCGCCGTCCTCGTCGTTCCAGACGCGGTCGCCGACGGAACCAGACGGCAGGATGCCCAGGTCCACATCGAAGTTTTCCTCGCCCGGCTCGATGGTCACGGTGCGCTTTACCTGGTCCGGCTGCGACGGAGTGTTCTCACCCGGTTTGTACTCAACGGTGTAGTCGCCCGGCTTCACCTCAACCTTCCAGTTGCCGTTTTCATCCGTGACGGTGCGGGTAACTTCCTCACCCTCCGGATCCTTCACAATCACGGTCACACCCGGAACACCCGTCTTCTCATTCGGGTCCTCCTTGCCGTCACCATTCTCATCGACCCACACGCGGTCGCCGATCGTTCCCGGCTCCTCCGGCTCACAGCCGCAGTCCGGATCGATCTTCTTCAGACCGAGATCGTAGGAGTCGTTGTACTCGTTCGGCTTCACCGTCACCTTCGAGATCAGACCAGACTCATCCGAGCCCGGCACCTTCCCGGTGGCCTCCCAGCCCTCAGGCTTGATAAAGCGAACCTCGTACTCAGCATCCGGGTTCAGGCCCTCAATCTTCCAATCACCGTTCTCATCGGTCACTGCAGAACGGGTCGGCTCACCCTCACGCGACACCAGGACCACAACATTCTCGAGGCCCTGCTCATCCTCGCCCTGCTTACCGTCGCCGTTCGCATCATTCCAGACACGGTCACCGACAGAACCAGACGGCAGGATGCCCAGGTCCACATCGAAGTTTTCCTCGCCCGGCTCGATAACGATGGTGCGCTCGACCTGCTCCTTATCACTCGGAGTGCGATCACCCGGCTCGTAACGCACGGTGTACTCACCCGGCTCAACATCAACCTTCCAGTTACCGTCCTTATCGGTAACCGTGCGGGTGACCTCGTTGCCATCCTTATCGACGATCACCACCAGCACATTCGGAATACCAGTCTTCTCGCCCGGATCCTCAACACCATCACCGTTGGTGTCCTCCCACACCCGGTCACCAATGGTGCCGCGCTTCGGAGCTTCAGCAGTCGTTGTGGTGTGAACCGTCGTTGGCACGGGTACCGGGACCTTCTCAGTCTTGGTGGTGGTCGTCGGCTCGCAACCGCAGTCCTCGGTGGAGGTGGGAGTGACCGTCACAGTCGAAGCAGTCTCGGTCGGAGTGGTGGTAACCGTCGTCGGGGTCGTGGTTGCAGTGACACTCTTCGTCCCGACCGTCGTGGTCACCGTGCCCGCCGTCGATGTCGGCGTGGTCACAAATGTGGGTGCCGTTGACGTCGGCGTGGTCACAAATGTGGGTGCCGTCGACGTCGGAGTAGTCGTGGTCGTACCGGCGATTTCCACAGGTGTCGTGGTGGTGGCCGGTGCTGTTTTTACAGGAGTAAACGTAGTCGTCGACGCGGTAGCCACGGGCGTGGTAGTTACCGTTGTCGTTGCACCCACCGTCGGCGTCGTAGTCACAGTAGTGGGGATTGTGGTCGGCGTCGTCGTTACCGTCGTCGGAGTCACCCTGGCCGTCACTGATGTGGTAGCAACTGTGGTCGTCGCAGTTACTGACTCGGTGGTCACCGTCGTAGGTTCAACCTCAGCAAAGGTTACGCTCGCGTCGTCATAAGCTGACACAGGACCACGCCCCGTCACCAAGTGTGTGTGCACGTGTCCAAAGGGCTTACCTGCAGTGAAGCGACACTGGTTATCTCCAACAAGTTGGTGATACTCAATAGTGGTTCCATCCCTCAGCCAAACCTCGTCGCTTTCTACAACGTTTGCAGGATCCTTAGCTGGCCATTCAAAAGCATTTAGCCACCGTGGGGCAGTGCCATCCGGGAACTGATAGGGCTTGCGCGGTGCACCCACGTCGTCCAGACGTTTTTCAAAAACCTCTTGTGTGATGGCGTTACCATCTGGGTCGGTAATTCGGAGCGAATAGCCATCCCCAAAGATGAAGCCTTTTTGTTTCCACTCTTCCAAGCGGTTGGGATTGGGGCTGCCTTGGGCCCAGTAGAAATCGGAATCATCCGTCCCCAAGAAGAGCTGAACCAGCTGTTCCCCGTATCCGCCACCGTTCAACTTAAGAGTTGAGTGTTGCTCACCGACGCAACCATTGTCTGTGTAGTGGAAATGCAGATCATTAGAGGGCAGAGACTCTAGCTTTCCATCGATCTTTTCCCATCCGACTTTGGGGGAGAGCTCGGCACCAGCATCTGCGAATGCTTCAAAGGGTCCCGTTTGACCAGGCACAACTCGCGCGGGGATTTCAGCAGAGATTGGATAATCTCCATTAGGTATTTCATTCCCAAACCGGACGATCCACCCACCATCAACCTGCGTTGCTTCAGTAACGGCATGGGTCGTGCCCGAAGCCCAATTGAAATTTTCTGCCGAAGGCTGAGAAATCTCCGTTTTTCCGTCCTCCGACCGAATGAAAGCATAAAAATTCTGCAGATTAGAAGAACCTGGAGTATCGCTCGCCGGTGTTTGAGGTGGTCGCGCGTCAAAAGTTAGCCGGTAGTTAAAGTCACCGGTCGGCTCGTCGTTATCTGGCGTGATTTCAACCGCAAAGTTCCACGTGGGCGCGTCTACGGAGTCCCAGTTTTGACCGGTTTCTCCACTCTGAGCTGTTGCGCTAGGCACCAGCCCACCCCCCGGCACCGCCACGCCACCGATGCCCAGCGCCACCGCGCTGACCACCGCCGCGAGACTACGCAACCCGCGGCACTTCTTCTTTCTTTCGCTCATCCCTGTCCTCCGCATCAGCGAGCGTTCCAATTTTGGCCACTTACCCGCTCTGATCACACCAATTGGCGTACAACTCAGAGTCGGGCCGTGACAGGGAGATTACACCCGTCCATGAGGATTCTCCTAGACATCCCCAATAAATTCACCGGGATTTAAGGAAGGTGGGAAACCGGAGGCGTCGTTAAGCAAGGGCCCCCAAAAGAAGTTGGCGGAGACGAGGGGATTTGAACCCCTGGAGGGATTAACCTCGCCGGTTTTCAAGACCGGTGCATTCGGCCGCTCTGCCACGTCTCCAAGCCGCTGAAAAGCGACGGGTTTACCTTACAGCATGAGAAAACGGGCCCCACCTTCTGGCGAGACCCGCTGGCGCACGGCTTCTTTAGAAGTGGATTCCGTACTTAGCCGCTGCAACTCGAGCTGCATCCGGAATGGAGATGCCCGGGCGCTGCTGAGTGACGGTGAACACCTCGAGGATGGACCAGATGAAAGCGGCGGAGGACATGAGGCTGAGGATCGTGGTGATCATGAAGATTCCTTTACGTTAGGAAAACCGGTGGAACACCCTTAGCTTATTCCAACCGTTACCTGTGCGCTGACTGTTCGTAGAAATTTTTTCATCACACGCATGGAGCTCCCTCCGCCCAGCTACCCTGGCCGCATGAAAGCAATCAATGAGGAACTGAAGCTTATCGACGTCGCTACGCCCGACCTCCGCGAAGGCGAAGTCCTGGTCAAGGTCATGGCCGCCGGCGTGAACCGCGGCGACCTGATGCAGGCCGCCGGGAAGTACCCGCCACCAAAAGGCGAGTCCGAGATTATGGGGCTGGAGTGCGCTGGTGTGATCGTGGATCCGGGCACGACTGGCCGCAAGGAGGGCGAGGAGGTCGGCTGCCTGCTCGCTGGCGGCGGCTACGCGGAGTACGTGGCGGTGCCGGAAGGCCAGCTCACACCCATTCCTGCAGGCCTGACCGTGGAGGAGACCGCGGGCGTGGTCGAGGTGGCGTGCACGGTGTGGTCGAACCTGGGCATGATCGCCGGGGTCTCTGAAGGTCACCGCGTGCTCATCCACGGCGGCGCGGGCGGCATCGGCTCCTTCGCCATCCAGATGTGCAAAGCGCTCGGCTGCGAGGTGGCGGTGACCGCGGGAAGCCAAGAGAAGCTCGAGTACTGCCGCGAGCTCGGCGCCGACGTCCTGATCAACTACAAGGAGCAGGACTTCGCCGAGGAGCTGCCCGGGTGGGCCGACGCGATCCTGGACGTGGTTGGCGGGCCGTACCTGGAGCAGAACATCAAGACGCTGAACACGGACGGGCACCTCATCGTCATCGCGGTGCAGGGCGGGCCGAAGGGCACCCTGTCGCTGGGCCGGATGATGCCGCGGCGCCTGTCCGTCACCGCCACCACCCTGCGCGCACGCCCCCGCCCGATGAAGGCGGCGATTGTCGCCTCCACAGTGGAAAACGTGTGGCCGCTGATCGAGTCCGGCAAGATCTCCCCGAACATCTCCGCGCGCTTCCCGCTCGCAGACGCCAAGAAGGCCCACGAGCACCTGGATTCCGGCGACAACACCGGGAAGATCCTTTTGGTTCTCTAGGCGAGCGAGGCCACCGTCCGCACCAGCTGCTCGATGTCGTTCTGGGTGTTGAACGGCGACATGGCAATCGTCACGGCGCCGCCCATGTCGGCGACGCCCATGTCGTCGAGAAGCGGTGTGGCGCACGTCTGGGTGGCCACGATGCCGTTGGCCAACAGGCGGCGCAGCACGGTTTCAGACGGCACGCCGGTCACGCCGAACGCCAGGCGCGGGATGCGCTCCACGCGCGCGTCCTCGGCCGCCTCGCCGCTCACGCCGACGATGTGCACTGCGGGCAGGGTGCCCAAGAACGTGTGCAGGTCGTCGCGCAGGCCGTTGAGGTAGGCGGTGGTCGCGTCCAGGGAGTACTTCAGGCGGTTGCGACGAGTAGTGCGGCCGGTGAAACCCTCGACCAGGGAGGCGTAGTGGTCCACCACCGCCGGCACCGCACCCGCCAGCCCCTGGGAAACCTCCAGGTCCAGCGCCTCCATGTCCAGGCGCTTGAACATGGCGGAGTCGCGGAAGATCAGCGCGGCGATGTCCGGCCCGCCCAACTGGGCAATGTCTACCGCGGCCACGTCCGCGCCCCAGGCCTCGAGGTCGACGGGGCGGTAGGGGGCGTACGCGGTGGCGTCCACAAGCACCCACGCCCTCGACTTCGCGCGCACGGCCTCCGCGATGTCGGCCACGCGCACCACGTTGCCCAGCTCCGCGTGCGCCGCCGGCACGGACACCAGGCGGGTGGAACCGTCCGCGATCTCGCTGTACTGCCACGCCGGCAGGTCGCCGGTGGCCAGGTCCGCCTGCGCCCAGACCTCGTCCAGCCCGGCGCGCTGCAGGCGCTTAGTCAAATGCGGGCGGTCCAGCGGGTTCAGCACCACGGAGGAGTTGCGGCGCAGCATCGGCTTCATCGCGTTGACCAGCGCCGAATACAACGCAGGCACGGTGGGGCCCAGTACCACTTGGTCCGCCGCCACCCCGGTCAGGTCCGCGATGGCCACCCGCGCCGCCTCCGGGTACTGCACGCCCTCCGGCTGGCCCAGCGCCTCCTTGGAGTGCGAGCCCAGCACCGGCTCCGGCGGCGGCACCAGCGCCGCGCTGCGGAAGCTTCGCGAAACCGCCGTGGCCACCTTCTCCGGCACCTGCGGCTGCGTGTGGGCGTTCAGGTACGTCCAGCCGCTACCGAGCGATGTGTAGAGTCCACGCACTCCCCACACGTCATACGCCACGGCCGACCTCCCTTCAGGCAAGAATGTCCCAATTATGCACGCCCGTCCGACACGGCGCACACCGCCAGCTCGGATGCGCAAATACAGTGCACTAGGGTGATCTGCGTGCACAACCAAGAACAGCTGCGCCAAGACGTCGCCCGCATGACCAGCCCTCCGGGCGAAGACACGCCGCCGTCGAAGTCCAAGACCTTCCGGCGCGCGTTCGACGACCTCATCCGCGGCTGGGGCCAGCACGAGCTCTGGCTGCAACTGGGATGGCAGGACATCAAACAGCGGTACCGGAGGTCCACCCTCGGCCCGCTGTGGATCACCATCGCCACCGGCGTGATGTCGCTGGCGCTGGGCCTGCTCTACTCCATGCTGTTCCAGATCGACATCGCGGAGTTCCTCCCGCACGTCACCGTCGGCTTCATCGTCTGGGGCTTCATCTCCGGCTGCATCAAGGACGGCGCGAACGTCTTCATCGAAAACGAAGGCCTGATCAAACAGCTCCCATCTGCTCTGTCGGTGCATGTGTACCGCCTGGTGTGGCGCCAACTGCTGTTTTTGGCGCACAACATGGTGATCTGGCTTTTGCTGGTGCTGATCTTCCGCATCCCGCTGACCCTGCACACCCTGCTGTTCATCCCCGGCCTGGCCCTGCTCGTGGTCAACGGCGTGTGGGTGGCCATGTTCTTCGGCATGGTGGCCACCCGTTTCCGCGACGTCGCCCCGCTGCTGGAAGCGCTGGTGCAGCTACTCTTCTACGTCACCCCGATCGTCTGGACCACCCGCACCCTCAAGGACCAGGACGGCGAGGTCGCCCAGCGCGCCATGCTCGCCGAGGTCAACCCCCTCTACCACTACCTTGAGATCGTGAGGGCCCCGCTTATCGACGAACCGTTGGCCGCCTACCACTGGGGCATCGTCCTTGCCTGCACCGTCGCCGGCGTCCTGATCACCCTGCTGGCCATGAAGCGCTGGCGCTTCCGCGTGCCGTACTGGGTTTAGGAGTTTAGGAGTTTCACATGGTTTCCATCGACACCTACAACGCCTGCGTCGACTTCCCCATCTTCGACGCCAAGTCCCGCTCCCTGAAGAAAGCCGTGATGTCTTCCGCCGGCGGCAAGATCGGCCAGAACGCCTCCAACACCGTGGTCGTCGAGGCGCTGCGCGACATCAACCTCCACCTGCGGGAGGGCGACCGCGTCGGCCTGGTCGGCCACAACGGCGCCGGCAAGTCCACCCTGCTGCGCCTGCTCTCGGGCATCTACGAGCCGACCCGCGGCGTCGCCGACGTCCGCGGCCGCGTCGCCCCCGTCTTCGACCTGGGTGTGGGCATGGACCCGGAGATCTCCGGCTACGAAAACATCATCATCCGCGGGCTGTTCTTAGGCCAGACCCGCAAGCAGATGAAGGCGAAGATGGACGAGATCGCCGAGTTTTCCGAGCTCGGCGACTACCTCAGCATGCCCCTTCGCACCTACTCCACCGGCATGCGCGTCAGGTTGGCCCTGGGCGTGGTCACCTCCATCGAGCCGGAGATCCTGCTGCTCGACGAGGGCATCGGCGCCGTCGACGCCGCCTTCATGGCCAAAGCCCGCGTCAGGCTCGCTGAGATGGTGGAGCGCTCCGGCATCCTGGTCTTCGCCTCCCACTCCAACGACTTCCTGGCCCAGCTCTGCAACACCGCCCTGTGGGTGGACAAGGGCGAAATCCGAGAGGCCGGCCTGGTCGCCGACGTCGTGGGCGCCTACGAGGGCCCCGAGACCGGCGAGTACGTCGCGGAGCTGGTCGAGCGCTTCCACGGCGACGCTGACGTCGAGAAGCCCTAGCCCCCCTCCGGGATTTATTCACTAGCAGATGAATCAATCCCGGAAAAGCACCGGGGTTTGTTCACAACTCCCAGGTAAAAACGTCGTCTACCCGGATTTGTTCACGCGCCCGGGAGTGTGCAGTGAATTCATTTCCCGGAGCAGGTCCTCGACGAGCCCGAGGCACTCAAACATGGTGTCTGAGGCGCACCGGGCGGGGGTCCATCCGCCGCGGATCATCTTCAGGTTTATCGAGGAGTCCTTGTTCCGCTGCTTCCGCTCCCCGTGGTGGACACCGTCGTACATGATGGCGATCTTCAGCTCCGGAATGGCCAGGTCGAAGACGGTGACTATGACGCCGTCGACGATGAACGGGACCTGCTCCTGCACAGTGCACCCGTAGCGGGCGGCAAGCGCCGTGACTAACAAGCGCATCTCGGTCTCTTTCGGCGAATCCGCCAACACGCTGCTGTTTTCGAGCACACGGTTGAGCCATTCCACGTTTATCTTCTGCGCAGCCGCCGCCCGGATGTGCGGCAGCTGCACACCAAGGAACCGGCGGGCGCAGTCCACGAGCTGGATGGCCATCACCTCCTCGGCCGTGAAACCTTCGACAGCTACCGTCGCCCACCGATGCCCGCCGCGCCGGATTTCCTTCAGCGCCTGCACAACAGCATCGGCGGGCGCGGCCGCCCGAAGCGTTACTCCGCGATGGCTCAAGGACCACACGCTTCCAGGCCTCGCACTGGGCCGACGTACCGTCGGCCTGCGCTCCCCGCCCACCTGGTTCTTCGCCGTGGCGGAGAACAACAGCGTGTCCGCCCCCTCCACCAAAAACGGCATCCCGTACAACGCCAGCGCCGAGAATCCGCCGACCACCGACCCGGGCCGCTCCACAGCGTGGGCCGCAGCACGCGCCGCGGCCGGCGCCCTGTAGAGCACCCTGCGCGGGTGGCTGCGTGCGCAGTGCTCCACCTGCCAGTCCTCACAGCAGTGGTCCGCCGACAAATACCACTGCTTGCTCACCCGTCTGTACTGCGTGCCCGCCACCCAGTCGTTCGCGGCAAGAAGTACCGCTTCGAAGTTCACATTCATCCCGTCATACAAATTCGCCATGCCTACTTAGACGTGAAGAATGCGCGTTTGGATCCCTCGGGCACAATAAAAAGCATGACTGCGTTGAATCCGAACGGCACGACCGCCGCCGTGATTGTCACCCACCGCCGCGTTGACCTGCTGAAACATTCGTTGGAGCAGGTGGTCAACCAGACGCATCCGGTGGATTGGGTGATTGTGGTGGACAACGGGGCGCAACAAGAGGTGCAGGAGCTTCTCGACGACCTCGCGGCCGACCGCGCCGTCTACCTCCCATCCAAAACCAACCTGGGCGGCGCGGGCGGGTTCGCCTACGGATTCCTGCACGCCCTGGCCCTGGGCGCGGACGCCATCTGGTGCGCGGACGACGACGGCCGCCCCAAAGACGAGCACGTGCTCAAAGAGCTGTACCGGGTCGCAGAAAAGCACCAGCTGGCGGAGGTTTCCCCGGTGGTGGCCAACATCGACGACCCGGAGAAGCTGGCGTTTCCGCTACGCCAGGGAACGACCTGGCACCGCCGCGTCGATGAGCTCGAAGGCGACTTCCTGCCCCAGTACGCCAGCCTGTTCAACGGCGCGCTGATCTCGGCGGAAGCGATGGAGCGCATCGGCGTGCCGGATTACCGTCTGTTTATCCGGGGCGACGAGGTGGAGTACCACCGTCGTCTGGCACAATCCGGACTCCCCTACGGCACGGCGCTGACCACGTTCTACCTGCACCCGGACGGCTCGGGCGAGTTCCACCCGATCATGGGCGGACGCGCCCACGCCCAGTTCCCGGACAACCCCACCAAGCGGTATTTCACGTACCGGAACCGCGGCTACATCATTAACCAGCGTGGCATGAAGAAGATGCAGCTGCAGGAGGTGGTGCGCTTCGGCTGGTTCTTCCTGCTGGAGAAGAAGGACCCGAAGGCGTTCATCGAGTGGCTGAAGCTGCTGCGCCGCGGCGCGCGTGAGGACTTTAGGCGGCCATAGTCTTCTTGGCTTCGCGGAAGATCAGGTGCCGCTGCAGCTCGAAGTTGGTCACGGTGGCCACGCCCTGGGCAATCACGAACGAGACCAGGTTCTTCCACGGGTTGACCAGCCCCAGGTTGGTCAGCGGCGAGTCCGTGATGCGCCACAGCACCATCTGCACCGCAAACGTCACGGCGTAAAGAACGAACACGGCGCTGGCCTTCTTCGCGTTGATTTTGGCGTCGAAGGAGAACTTGGAGTTGAGCACGTACGCAGCGAGCGTGCCGAAGACCCAGCCCACCGCCTTGGCCAGGTCGCGCTGCACCCCCATGAACTCGATGAGGCTGTGGGTGATGCCGAAGTCGATGACTGCGCAGCCCACGCCGATAACAAGGAACGGGATGAGCTGCTGTTTCAGGGTAGAACTTGAGGCCACGGGCGAATACCCTACCCGCGGATGAGCTGGCGGTAGATATCCAACATCTCCGCCGCGCTCCGTTCGCCGCCGATTTCATCCAGCTCAGCGAGCGACTTGGCGCACAGCCCCCGGATCTCCCCGATCGGCAACTCGCCGTGCCCCAGGGAGGCGAAGATGCTCTCCGCGATGTGCGCGGTCTCCCCGCCCGCGCAGCAGGTCAGGGCGAACACCAGGGACCAAAAGGCGTCCCTCTCCACGCGCCCGGTCTCCACCGGCAGCGCCTCGATCCGCTCCCCCGCACCCACATCCAGGGCCTGCAGCAGCGGGGCGAAGTCGTGGCCGCGCGCCCGCGCCATGAACTCGCGCACCTCGGCGCGCAGCCCCGGCACTTCGACCTCCCCCATCAGCCGGGCGTTGACTGCGCCGATGTCGAAGGAATGGGACCCGAACGAACCGGAGCCCGCCACGCACACGGACGGCGGCGTGGACTCGTCGCGCGGGTACACGTTGGCCAGCTGCATCTCGAAGGACCACAGACCGTGTGAGAAGTGGGTGGAATCGCCGGGAGACTTTAGGACGTCGCAAAGCAAACGCTCCTGGGGCGCATCCGCACCCACTTCCTCGATGCCGAAGACCTCCCCCACGATCTCGCAGCAATCCGCGATGGTCGCGTCCTCGTTGATGCCCACCCACCGGTAGACAACCTCATCGGAGACCAGGCCGACGCGCACAAGCAGCGTCGCACCAGCCCGGCGCTCGGTGAGGCGGATCACCGGCGCGAGGTGGTCTGCGCGGTAGAGGGTGCTGGACATGGCGCCCAATATAGGCTTTCTTTCCATGAGGAAGCATTACAAAGGCGACGACCCCCACGCGATCCACGAGGCAGCACAGCGTATCGACGCTCCGTTGTCCGACTTCATGGCCCGCCTCATGGCGGAAGAACTGCCCTTCGTGGACTCCAAAGGCCGCACCCGCATCTACGAGATCCTGCGGGAGCACAAGGCAGCCGGCAAACCTGTGATTTCCAGCCAGGAGGAGTTGCCCGCGGAGATTCGCGCGATTATGGACCTTTAGTATGACTATGGTTGAGGGCATGGAACTGACAACCCAATCCCTTTACGGATGGGGCCGCACCGCCCCCTCAACCGCGCAGGTCCTCTCCACCGCCGACGTTGACACCATCGCTCAGGCTGTCAAGCAGGTGGCAGACGAAAACTCCGAGCTTCCAGAACACAGGCGCCGCGGCATCATCGCCCGCGGCATGGGCCGTTCCTACGGCGACCCGGCCCAAAACGGCGGCGGCCTCGTCGTCGACATGACCCCGCTGAACCGCATCCACTCCATCGACCCGGACACCGGCATCGTCGACGTGGACGCCGGCGTCACCCTCGACCAGCTGATGAAGGCCGCGCTGCCCTACGGCCTGTGGGTCCCGGTGCTGCCCGGCACCCGCCAGGTGACCATCGGCGGCGCCATCGGCCCGGACATCCACGGCAAAAACCACCACTCCGCAGGCTCCTTCGGCAACCACGTGCTCTCTATGGAGCTTTTGGTCGCGGACGGCCGCGTGCTGCACCTGGAGCCGACCGGCGAGACAGCCGAGCTGTTCTGGGCCACCGTCGGCGGCATGGGCCTGACCGGCATCATCCTGCGCGCCCGCATCCAGATGACGTTCACGGAAACCGCCTACTTCATCGCGGACACCGACCGCACCGACACGCTCGACGAGACGATCGCGGCCCACTCCGACGGCTCCGAGGTGAACTACACCTACTCCTCCGCCTGGTTCGACGCGATCTCCGCGCCGCCGAAGACCGGCCGCTCCACCATCTCCCGCGGTTCTTTGGCCACCCTGGACCAGCTCAAGGAGTACGCGCCGAAGCTGGCCAAGGACCCGCTGAAGTTCAAGGCCCCGCAGCTGATGACGGTGCCGGACATCTTCCCGTCCTGGACCATGAACAAGCTGTCGCTGATGGCCATCGGCGAGGCGTATTACCTGATGGGCTCGCCTTCCCGCAACGACGTGAAAAACCTCACGCAGTTCTACCAGCCGCTGGATCTGATCGGCGAGTGGAACCGCGGCTACGGCAAGGCGGGCTTCCTGCAGTACCAGTTCGTCGTGCCCACCGACGCTGTGGAGCCGTTCAAGGACATCATCTACGACATCCAGTCTTCCGGCCACTACACCGCCCTGAACGTGTTCAAGCTGTTCGGCGAGGGCAACCAAGCGCCGCTGTCCTACCCCATGAAGGGCTGGAACGTGTGCGTGGACTTCCCCATCCGCCCGGGCCTGAACGAGTTCCTGGACCGCCTGGACGACCAGGTCATGCAGTTCGGCGGCCGCCTCTACCTGGCCAAGGAGTCCCGCACCTCCGCGGAGAAGTTCCACGCCATGTATCCGGGGATGGCCGGCTGGCTGAAGACCCGCCGCGAGATCGACCCGACCGGCGTGTTCGCGTCCGACATGTCCCGCCGACTTGAGCTGAACTAAGGAGAACCGACCATGTTGAATGCAGTAGGCCAAGCCCAGCACATCCTGCTCCTCGGCGGCACCAGCGAGATCGGCCTCGCCATCGTCGCCGAGCTCGCCTCCCGCGGCGGCAACCCCACCGTCACCCTGTGTGCGCGCAAGGACTCCCCGCGTATCGACGGCGCGATCTCGGCCGTCCAACAAGCCGGCGCGGGCCACGTGCGCCTCGTGGACTTCGACGCCCTCGATTTCGCCTCCCACCCGGCAGTGCTCGACGCCGCGTTTGCAGACGGCGACGTCGATGTTGCCGTCGTCGCCTTCGGCACCCTCGGCGACCAGGAGCAGCTCTGGCAGGACCAGGCGGCGGCAGTGGCGTCCGCGCAGACAAACTTCACCGCCCCGATGTCCATGGGCGTGCTTTTGGGCCAGCACATGAAGCGCCAGGGCCACGGCACGATCATCGCCCTGTCGTCCGTTGCGGGCCAGCGCGTTCGCCGCTCCAACTTCGTCTACGGCGCCTCCAAGGCGGGCATCGACGGGTTCTACCTGCAGCTCGGCGAGGCCCTCAAGGACGACGGCGTGACCGTCACCGTGGTCCGCCCCGGCCAGGTGCGCACCAAGATGACCGACGGCCTCGACGAAGCCCCGCTCACCGTGAACAAGGAGGACGTGGCCGAGGCAGCTGTCGACGCCGCCCTGGCCGGCAAGCCCTCCGTGTTCGTGCACAAACTCTTCGGCCCGATCTCCCTGGTGCTGAAGGCCATCCCGGCGCCGATCATGAGCAAGCTCAACTTCTAGTTCTGCCCGCATAATTCAGCCGCGATCCGTCCCCGCTGACGGATTGCGGCTGAATTTGTCAGACGGGCCCTATATCCCCAGGACCCTGAATTTTTCTGCCTGAAAGTGTCAGAACCACCTAGTCCTTCGCCCGGCCCATCCCGAGCAGCACCTTCTCGCGCAACCGGCCGGTCCCCAGCACCGCCAGGACACAACCAATCAGCGCCACCACAACGAGTGCGCCGAACAGCACCAACCTGTCCATCACATTGACGTGGACCAAGACCATGACATTGCCCATCAGGCTGCCCATACCGAACCCGAGCAGCGCCACCACCAGCATGGGCACCCCAACCTCGCGGGCAGCCACCTTGGTGTGGAAGGCTGCGGGCGCACCGATGAAGTAGAACGACTTGGTCAGCTGCTTCTGCTCCACCACGCTCAGCGCCTGGGTGAGCAGCGTGGACGACACCATCAGCACCGTCGCGAAAACCACGGTGATAGCCACACCGGAGGGGATATCACCCGCGATCATCTTCAGGGCGGGCTCTTCGTCAATTTCGGGTACCGCTGAGAACCAGCCGCCGATACCGCCGATAAACGCCACGAAGTAGAGCGCGGTCACGCGTTTCCATGTGGTCTTCGCACCCCGGCCCACCCGGCGCGTTGCCACGTAGTTGGCAGCCCCGGGCACCCCGTAGCTCAGCCGCGCGAGCAACTGGATGATGCCGACGGCGATCAGTGCGTTGACGGTGAGGATGCCGCCAGCCACGACCAGCATCCCAGCGTATGCCGCCGCGTCGGCGCCCGGCGCGATGTTCTGCGAACCCAGGGCGCGGTACAGCACCACCGCGCCAACCACTGACAACACCAGCGTGATCCAGCTTTGGCCCTTCGGCGGGATCTTTTTGGTCACGCCGAGTGGGGTCACGGCGACTCGTCGCAACGCGAGCCACACGGAGCACGCGGCCAGAACCAGCACCACGATCCACGCGGCGGGGATGACCCACCAAGTGAACATCTCCCATGCGCCGACACGCTTTTCCTGGAACGTCAGCAACGACCACGCCGGGCACGTGAGCACGTACAGCACCGACCCCAGCACCAACCCGACAAGCGCCTGGCGCAGCGATTCCAGGATCATCATCCCGCGAACCTCGCCGGCGGTCGCGCCAATGAGGCGAAGTACCGCCAGGTGCTCCTCGCGCCCGCCGAGATTTGCCCTGGCGGCCTGGGTGAGCAGCCCCAACAGGCTCGGCACGAGCAGCACACTGGCGAACAGAGCGAGGAACACATAATCCAGTGAGATCGGCCCGGCCTCCACGAGCGCCTCGTGCGGGTGCATGTTGCGCGCTACGAACATCCAGGTGCCGCCCATGAGGGTGCACAGCATCCAGGTCGCCACCGTCACCGCGACCAGCGACAGCGCACGCACCCAGCGCTCACCGATCTGCCGCTGCGAGCGCCCTTCGCTTGTCTGCGACACCGCCGACCGCATCAACGTCACCGCACTCATAGCGCCACCTCCGAGTGGATCAGGCCGTCGCGGATCTCAACGCGGCGGCTGCACCAGTCGGCGATCTTCGGGTCGTGCGTGACCACCACGAGTGTTACACCGAACTTCTGGCACACGGCCACGATTTGCTGCATAACTTCGTGGCCGGTGGCCTGGTCCAACGCCGCCGTCGGCTCGTCAGCGAATACCACAGACGGCGGCCCGGCCAAAGCACGCGCGATGGCTACGCGCTGCCCCTGCCCGCCGGAGAGCTGCCCCGGGTACCGGTCCACATAGGCACCCAAGCCCAGGCGTGTGAGCATGTCAATGGCTTCGTCGTGTGCTTGCGACCGCGGCACCCCGCGCATGATCTGCGGCAGGGCGACGTTTTCGGTGGCGGTCAGCTCCGGCAGCAACTGGCCGTCTTGGAAGATGAAGCCGAAGTGCTCCAGGCGCAGGCGCGAGCGTTCGGCGTCGCTCATTGCGGCTACATCGCGGCCGTCGAACAGCACCTCGCCCTGGTCGGGAACGAGCACGCCGGACATGCAGTGCAGCAGCGTCGATTTACCAGAGCCCGAAGGCCCCATGATGGCCACGGATTCGCCGTCGCCCACCGTCAGACTGATGCCTTCGAGGACCCGCTGCTGGGGGAATGACTTAGTGATGTCTCTGAGTTCAAGCATGGTTTCCATTTCACAGGTGGTCGTCGCTAAGCACTATGGCCCTGACTCCCGAATATGGGTAGTGCTAGCTCTACCCCGCTACGCTTTCGGACATGCGGCGAAGAATAAACCACGAACAGCGGGCTTCCACCAAGATCCACCAGCTCACCGCATCGCGGCGCAAGATTGCGGAGGCGTACGAGGTGGAGCGCCTGCGCATCGAGCGCGACCTGCACGACGGCGCGCAGCAGCATTTCGTGGCCGCGGCGATGAAGCTGGGCGAGGCCAGGCTCGACGTCGATTCGCCGCTTCTCGACGACGCCGCCCGCGACCTCCACAACGGCCTCGACGCACTCAGGAGAACCGTGCGCGGCATCCACCCTCGCGAGCTATCGGACCACGGGCTCATCGCCGCCATCGAGACGGCTGCCGCGCAGTACGGTCCACACGTCACGGTCCGCGCGCCACACGCGCTGCCGCGTATCGACGACTCCGTCACCGCCGCCGCCTACTTTTTCACCGCCGAAGCACTCACCAACGCCGCGAAGCATGCACCGCAGGCACCGGTCAGCGTGCTGGTGACCTGCGACCACACCTTGAACATCTCGGTCACCGACCAGGGCGGCGGCAACGCCCGCATCACCCCCGGCGGCGGGCTCGACGGGATGCAGGAGCGCATCGCGGCGTTCGGCGGCGAGCTGGAACTGCACTCGCCTGACGGCGGGCCGACCACCGTCACCGCGCGTATTCCTTTGCTGTTGTTCCGGGGAGAAAGTGGGATTGTGCCATGAGGATTGCCATCGCGGACGACTCCGCACTGCTGCGGGAAGGCGTTGCCGGCCTGCTCACCCGGCGCGGCCACGAGGTTGTGGCGCAGGTGGGCAGCGCGGATCAGGTGCAGGGGGTCGTCGATACGCATGCACCCGACCTGGTGATCACGGACGTGCGGATGCCACCGAACATGCGCGACGACGGCCTCCAAGCCGCGCTGGCGCTACGCAAGCAGGGCCCGGTCAACGTGCTGGTGCTCTCGCAGTACGTCGCGCCCGCCTACGCGCGGGAGCTGTTCTCCGGCGGCGACGGCGGCACCGGCTACCTGCTCAAGGACCGCGTCGCCGAGGTGAAGGACTTTATCCAGGCGTGCGAAACCGTGGCGTCCGGCGGTGTGGTTATCGACCCGGACGTCGCCAGCGCGCTCATGGCCGCGAGCTCGCGTTGGCTGACCACGCTCACCCCGCGCGAGATGGAGGTACTCGAGCACATGGCGGAGGGCCTGTCCAACGCGCAGATCGCCGAGAAGCTCTACCTCTCTGGCGCAGCGGTGGCGAAGCACGTTTCCAGTATCTTCTCCAAGCTGGGTCTCACCCCAGACGAGGACAACCGTCGAGTACGGGCAATCCTGATGTACCTGGCAGAACGTGGAGTTGGGTAGCGTATGCGAAACTGTTACGTATGACTACCGCTTACCACCCCGACGAGCAGTCGGTCGGGCAAACCGCTGCCCGGACCGTCGCGGCCGGGCTCGCCGGCGGCGTGATCGCCCTGGCCGCCTGGTTCGTGCTGCACAAGATCTCGCTGCCGGCGTTTAACACGTCGATGGTGACCAGGTCTTTGGCCACCGCCGCGTCCTTCGTCTGCATCGGCGTCGGCGTCGTTTTGGCCGTGCTGTGGACCAAAGGCAAGAAACCCTGGATCTCCTCGGCCGTGATGTCGTTGGTGCCGGCGGGGCTGGTGGTGTCGTCTATCGGCATCCCGCTCGGCGCGACCCGGCTCTACCTGGACGGCATCCAGGTGGACCAAGGCTTCCGCACCCAGTTCCTGTCGCGCATGACGGAGAACCTCGGCCACGCCGACATGGCGTACAAGGGCCTGCCCACCTTCTACCCCATGGGTTGGTTCTGGTTGGGCGGGCGCACCGCCAACGTGCTGGGCATGCCAGGCTGGGAGGTATACCAGCCGTTCGCGATCGCCACGCTGGCGGCGGCAGCGGCGATGCTCACCCCGGTGTGGCGCAGGCTCACCGGCTCGCTGCCCACCGCGCTCGCCATTGCCACCGTGACCACCGCGGTCGTGCTCACGGAGGTGCCGGAGGAGCCGTATGCGGCAGTAGTGGCCATGTTCGTGCCGGCGGCGGCCGTGATGTCGTACCGGGCGGTCAACGGCTCGTGGGCGTCCACCATCGCGCTGGCCGTCTACCTGGGCATTTCCGCCAGCTTCTACACTTTGTTCACCGCGATTGCGGCGCTGACCATGGTTGTCCTGGCTGTCGTCTACACCTTCACCAAGCGCTCGGTCCAACCGCTGGTGCACCTGCTGGTCACCGGCCTGGGGTCAATGGCCATCGCCGCGGTTTCCTGGGGCCCGTACGTCTGGCGGGTCATCACCGGCGACGAGCCGCTGGAGTCCACCGCGAACCACTTCCTGCCCATCGAGGGCACGTACTTCCCGCTGCCGTTCCTGTCGTTCTCGCTGATCGGGCTGCTTTCCATGATCGGGTTGATCTACCTGATTTACAGGATCAAGGAGCCGGAGTTGGCGGCCCTTGGGGCGTCGATAGGCGTGTGCTACCTGTGGGCGCTCGCGTCGATGGCGGTCACCCTGCTGGGCACCTCCCTTTTGGGCTTCCGCCTCGAGGTGCTGATTGTGGCGCTGTTTGCCACCCTCGGCGTGATTGCGATCTCCGAGTTCGGCCTGAACAAGTACACCACCGCCGTCGCCGCGGTCCTGGCGGTGGGCGCGCTGCAGATGGTGCAGAACATCCCGGTGGAAAACGAGGACTACATCGACCAAGCCTACGCCGACACCGACGGCAACGGCGAGCGCGCGGACCGCTTCCCGCCGGACGCGGGCCGCTACTACCAGGAGATGGCCGACTTCATCGAGGAGCACGGCCACATGAAGAACGACGCGGTGATTTACACCGACGAGATCAACTTCATGGCCTTCCAGCCCTTCTACGCCTTCAACGCCTACACCAGCCACTACGCCAACCCGCTGGGCGAGTTCGAGCACCGCAACGACGAGCTGAAGCAGTGGGCGGAGCTCTCCTACGAGGACCCGGAGAAGTTCACCGAGGCGGTGGACAATTCGCAGTGGGAGCCGCCGGTCGCGTTCGTGTTCCGTGACAACGGCAAGGACGGGCTGAAGACCCACATCGCGCACGACATTTACCCGAGCCAGCCGAACGTGCGCTACGAGGGCTTGTTCTTCAACCCGGACGCGTTTGAAAAGGACTGGGACGTCGAGCAGTTCGGCCCGTTCGCTGTGGCGGTGAGGAAGTAAGGTGTCCGCTGTGAAAAGAGTCCAGACCACCGCGACTGTCGCGGGTTTGATCGCGTTTGTCCTGCTGTTGCTCGTGCCGTTCCTGCCGGTCAAGCAGACGGAATCGTCCGTGGCGTGGCCGCAGAACGGCTCGGTGGCGTCCGTGAACGCGCCGCTGATTTCGCTCGCGCCGCAGCAGCTCGATGTCACCGTGCCGCTTTCGGCTATCGACGAGCTCCGCGAGGGCCAGTCGCTGCTCCTTGGCACGCTGCCTGAGGGCTCCCCGAAGGCCAGCGACCGCGGTTTCTTCGTCACCTCGCCCGACGGTGGCCTGGTGGTCAGCTCCCTGAACGAGGTGCTGCTGCAGCTCACCCCGGCGCAGGTGGCCAAGCTGCCCGACGATGCGAAGCTCGAGGCCCACCTCGCGCACGACTTAACCACCGTGGAGATCCCGGGCACTGACTACGCCGAGGAGGACGACGAGGAGGATTACCGCCCGCAGCTCACCGGCATCTACACCGAGCTCAAGGATGAGCAGCAGCTTATCGACGCAGGCCTGTCCGCCCACGTCGACATCAACTCCCGCTTCACTTCCCAGCCGACACTGATCAAGACGCTGGCGATGGTGCTCGGCCTGATCAGCGCCCTGATCTCCCTGGCCGCGCTGCGGAAGCTAGATAGACCAGCCCCGCGTCTGCGCCGCCAGGGGCTCAAGCCTCTCGACGGCCTGGTGGCCGCCGTCCTCGGCTTCTGGCACGTCTTCGGCGCCAACACGTCCGACGACGGCTACCTGCTCACCATGGCCCGCGTGGCAGCCAACACGGACTACATGGCCAACTACTACCGCTGGTACGGCGTGCCGGAGGCCCCGTTCGGCTCCCCGTTCTACGACCTGCTCGCGCTGCTGTCGCAGGTGACCACGGCGTCGATGTGGATGCGCCTGCCCGCGCTGCTCGCGGGTCTGGGCACGTGGTGGCTGCTCTCGCGCGAGATCCTGCCGAAGCTCGGCCCCGCCATCGCTAACAGGCGGGTCGCCCACTGGACCGCCGCGTTGGTGTTCCTGGCGTTCTGGCTGCCGTACAACAACGGCACCCGCCCGGAGCCGATCATCGCGTTCGGCCTGATGGCCACGTGGGCGCTGTTCGAGCGCGCCATGGAAACCGACCGCCTGGTCCCCGCCGCGTGGGGCACCGTCGTGGCGGCGCTGACCCTGGCGTGCGGCCCGACCGGTCTCGCCGCGGTGGGCGTGTTCCTGATTTCTTTGCCCTGGGTGTTGGGGACCATTGGGCGTCGAGAGGCAAAGCTCGCTTCTATCGCGCCGTTTATGGGCGCGGGCATGGCTGTGATGGCGCCGGTGTTCAAGGACCAGACGCTGGCGAGCGTGCTGGAGGCGACCGCGGTGCGCTCCGAGGTGGGCCCGGCGATGCACTGGTTCGAGGAGTGGAGCCGCTACTCCGTGCTGTTCGAACAGACCGTGGACGGCTCGCTGGCGCGCCGCTTCCCCATGTTCGTGCTGCTGATGTGCATCGGCCTGACCCTGTGGTGGTTCGCCCGCGGCGGCGAAAAAACTCGAACCGCGCAGCGCATGATGCTGATCATCGGCCTGTCCACCTTCTTCCTCATGTTCACGCCGACGAAGTGGACGCACCACTTCGGCATCTACGCGGGTCTCGGCGCGGCGATCGCGGCGTACGGCTCGGTGGTGCTCTCGCGGATCGCGCTGCAGTCCAAGCGCAACCGCTCCTTTGCCACGGCTGCGGTGCTGTTCCTGCTGGCCCTGACGCTGGCGGGCTGGAACGGCTGGTGGTACGTGTCCTCCTACGCGGTGCCGTGGTGGGACCGCACCCCGCAGCTGAAGGCCGTGGAGTTCAACACCATCGTCCTGGCCATCGCGCTCGTGGTGTTCGTGGTGGGCGTGGTGCAGTCCATGCGCCCGCCGAAGCCTGTGGACGCCTCACGCTGGGCCGGCGTCATGTCCGCCCCCATCGCCGTGGCGGCGGCGCTGATAGTGGCGCTGTCCTGCCTGACGTTTGTGAAATCTTTCGTCTCCCAGGCGCCGGACTACTCCGTGGGCATGGGCAACGTGCGCACCTTCGCGGGCGAGCGTTGCGCCCAGGGCGCGGACGTCCTGCTGGAGGAGGACACCAACGACGCATTCCTTTCGCCTATCGACGGCGTCCCGCTCGGCCGCTCCCTAGATTCCGGCGACAACTACGGGTTCCACCCGGACGGCGTGCCGGCCTTCATCGCGTCTGAAAACGCCGACACGTCGGATTCGAGCAACCAGCAGGTGCAGTCCGACGACACCGCCGACGTGGACCCGGGCTCCGACGAGGCGCAGTCCACCTCGCGTGTGAACACGCAGGGCAACCGCCCGCGCTCCATGCGCGGCGTGAACGGCTCGACGGTGCGCCTGCCGTTCGGCCTGGACTACACCCGCGTGCCAGTACTGGGCACCTTCGAGGACGAGCCGACGCAGTCCGCCGAGCTGGAGACCTCCTGGTTCGACCTGCCTGAGGTTTCCGAGGAGCGCCCGCTGCTGGTGGCGTCCGTGGCCGGCCGCATCAAGCACCACGACATCAACGGCATCGAGCAGGAGGGCAGCGAGCTGGAGCTGCAGTACGGCCGCAAGACTTCTGGCGGCGTGCAGAAGCTCGGTGCTGTGGAGATGCTGGACCAGGGCCCGACCCCGCAGTGGCGCAACCTGCGCTACCCCATCGCTGACCTGCCCGAGGACGCCGACGTCGTGCGCCTGGTGGCCAAGGACACCTCCCTTGCGGAGAAGGACTGGGTGGCGGTGACCCCGCTACGCAACCCGAAGCTGGTGGAGCTGAACACCATGTTCGACTCCGAAACCCCGGGCCTGTTGGACTGGACCGTGGCGTTCCAGTACCCCTGCCAGCGCCCCTTCTACCACCACGCGGGCGTGGACGAGATCCCGGAGTACCGCATCATGCCGGACGCCCCGGGCAAGGCGAAGCTGTCCGGCTTCATGGACTTCCTCGGCGGCGGCTCGCTCGCCCCGGTGGAGGCCGTGAACACCTCCTACGAGGTGCCGGGCTACCTCAAGGGCGACTGGCAGCGCGACTGGGGCTCTGTAGCCAAGTACGAGCGCCGCACCAACTCCGAAGGCGAGGCACCGGCGCTGGCGCAGGTGGACATCGCTGAGAACACTAGGTGGGGCCTGTACACTCCTGGTCCGATGAAGGTGCGCGACCCGGAGGAATAACGCGATGAAACTGCCAAGAATTGCTGCCGCCGCTGCCCTGCTGTTGTCCCTGGTAGCCACCCCCGCCCAGGCCCAGGCTCAGCAGAGCTGCGCCGCGCATTACCTGGTCGCGGTGCCGGGCGGCGCCAACACGGCAGAGGGCATCCCGGACTATGTGCCGCACGGCGGCAACGTGTTCATGACCGGCATGCTCACCCGACTGGGCACCGGCGGAGAGATCCACCCGCTGTGGGTGTCCTACCCGTCCACCCCGTTTGCCACCACGGAGTACGAGAAGTCCAAGGCGGGCGGGCTCAAGCGCGCACGCGCCACCGTTAGAAAGCTGGCCAACGCCTGCCCGGACGCGAAGTTCAGCTTTACCGGCTACTCGCTCGGCGCGGACATCGCCGCAACCATCACCAGCGACATCGCGAACGGCCGCGGCCCGATCACCCCGGAGCGCGTCTCCGGCGTGGCGCTGTTTGCCAACCCGCACCAGGGCGGCAACGGCGCGGTGCTTTCCGCTGGCACGTCACCGCACTCGCGCGGCTCGCTGGGCTCGCTTCCGGACGGCTACGGCGTGCTCGGCCCGCGCGTGCTGGAGATCTGCCGCATCGACGACCTGGTGTGCTCCATGCAGGAATCCCACCGCGGCCTGGTCGCCCCCGCCATGCGCACCAACCTGGCGGCCGGCCGCGTGCCGCTCGCCGAGTTCAACGTGCTGTTCCGCGCGATGGGTTTGAAGTCGCTGGGCATTTTCTCCGACATCGGCTCCCACGGCGGCTACACCCTGGCGCAGCAGCGCGAGGCTTCCAACTGGATCATCGAGCAGTCCCAAGCCCCCATCCAAATTCCCGTTCCGGCGGTAGAGTTGGGGCATGAATGACCTCTTTGAGCTTGTAAACGGCACGTGGGCGAAAACCCACGAAATCCCCGCTGACCGCGGCATCGACGGCGCGTTCTACATGCTGCGCGACAAATCCGAAGAAGATGTCCGGGCGACCTTGGAAGACGGCGCCGGTTTGGGCGGCGCCCTGTTTAGGTCCTTCATGGACAACCCCGGCGACATCAGCTCCCTCGACCCGGACCTGGCCAAGATCGAGGTCGCGGACGTCGACGAGTTCGTGCGCGGCCTGGGCGAGCTGGAACGCGTCGGCGTCGGCGGGCCGGTGAGCTACTGGGTGGAGAAGGACTCGCAGGGCGAGAACTCCGTCGCCTACATCTTCCAGTCCGGCCTGGGGCTGCCGGACGAGGCTTACTACCGCGACGAGGACCACGCGGAAACCCTCGCCGCCTACAAAAAGCACGTGGAGAAGATGCTCGGCTTCCTCGAGCCGAAGTACCTGCAGGGACTCACCCCCGAGATCGCTGCGGAGCGCATCGTCAACCTGGAGACCCAGCTGGCGGCCAGCCACTGGGACGTGGTCAAGGCGCGCGATGCGGTGGCCACCTACAACCCCACCGAAATTGAACAGATGCCGCCTTTGGTGCGCATGCTTCTCGACGCCTCCGGTCTTTCCGGCAAAGTCGTCAACATGATGCCGTCGTTTACTGAGGACCTGGACGGCATGCTGTGCCGGGAAACACTCGCGGACTGGCAGCTGTGGGCCGCGTGGAACATCCTGCGCTCCCGCGCCGGCGTGCTCTCCGAGGAGATCGGCAAGGCCAACTTCGAGTTTTATGGAAAGAAGCTGAGCGGCGCCACCGAGCAGCGCGACCGGTGGAAGCGTGGGGTGGGACTCGCGGAGAGCCTGGTTGGCGAGGATATTGGGCGGAGCTACGTCGAGAAGCATTTCCCGCCCTCCTCCAAGGAGAAGATGCTGGAGCTGGTCGAGTACCTGATCGCCGCCTACCGCTCCCGCATCCAGCAGTTGGAGTGGATGAGCGAACCGACGAAGAAGCGCGCGCTGGAGAAGCTCGCGCAGTTCAACGCCAAGATCGGCTACCCGGAGAAGTGGCGCAGTTACGACGGCCTGGAGTTCGGCGAGGACCTGGTGGAGAATGTCCGCCGCGGCGCCGCGTTCGAGCACGACTACCAGCTGTCCAAGATTGGAAAAGCCTCTGACCGGCAGGAATGGGTGTCCTCCCCGCAGACGGTCAACGCGTTTTACAACCCGGTGGTCAACGACATCACCTTCCCCGCCGCGATCCTGCAGCCGCCGTTCTTCGATCCGGAGGCTGACGCCGCCGAGAACTTCGGCGCGATCGGCGCGGTGATCGGCCATGAGATTGGCCACGGCTTCGACGACCAGGGCTCGCGTTACGACGGGCTGGGCAACCTCAACTCCTGGTGGACCGACGAGGACCGCGCCAACTTTGAACAGCTGACCGCCAAGCTGGTGGGCCAGTTCAACGGCCTGGTGCCGTCGGTGCTGGAGGGCACGAAAACCAAGGGTGTCAACGGCGAGTTCACCCTCGGCGAGAACATCGGCGACCTCGGCGGCCTGGGCATCGCCGTGGTGGCCTACAAGAAGTACCTGGATGACAACGGCCTCCAGGATGTTCAGCCGCAGAAGTTCGGCGACCTTGAGGGTGAGTTCACCGGCTTCCAGCGCCTGTTCCTGGCGTGGGCGCGGGTGTGGCGCTCCAAGGCGCGCCCGGAGATGGCAGCACAGCTGCTCGCCATCGATCCGCACGCGCCGAACGAGTTCCGCTGCAACGTCATCGCCGCCAACATCGCCGAGTTCTACGAGGCGTTCGAGGTGGAGCCGGGCTCCAAGATGTGGATCGACCCAGAGGACAGGGTGACGATTTGGTAGAGCACATCAACGAACAGGGCGACCCGAACTTCAACGTCGGCGGGGTCAAACGCGACATGCCGCCGGAACTGCAGCTGGAGCAGCTGGCGTCCTACATGCACGCCACCTACGAGGACGGGCCGAACTACCTGGCGCTGCTGCCGGACCGCATCACCCACGCCGCGATGCTCATGCTCGGATCCGCCGTCGACCACGCCCTGCCTGCCACGAAGTGGGCCGGCGGGGTCACGGTGGAGCCCCACGAGCTGGGTGCTGTGTTCCGCCCGTCGCAGCCGAACGGGAGGTGGGCAGTCTCGCTTTGGGACGGCCCCGCCAACGCCAAAGACATGCTCTGGCGCCCGGACGTGGCCGCCGCCGCGGAGCTGTCCGGCACCACGATTCTCGATTTGGACTCCGTGGCAGACGCAGCAAAGGCAGTTGAATTGGTCGGCGCCGAGGTGGTGTGGGCACTCGAGGACGTGGAGCTGCCGCCGGCAGATCGCTACATTGTCACCTTCCCAAACCGTCAGCCCTCAGTGGACGGGTTGATCCAGGTCAGGGCAGGATCGGGTCTCGAGGGCACCGAGTACCACGCCGACGGGTTCATCTCCACGCCGGCGGAGATCCGCCGCCGGGTCCAGGACGCTGCAGAGTTGCTTTAGCCCAGCACAGAGTCGGCTTCGTTGACCTCGCCGAAGGTGGGTTCTTCCACCTCGGCGAGGAAGAACTGGGCGCCGTTGGCGTCGTGCACGCCAGCGGTCCCGTTTTCGGGCCCGAACTCGACTCCCCCGCCGAGATTTTCCACCTGCTTGCAGGCCGCGTCCACGTCGCGCACGCCGAAGTAGCTGAACCACTGGGCGTGCTCGCCGACGAACATGCCCAAAAACGGCGCGCCGTCTTCCAGCGCGATGAAGTAGCCGTCTTCCTCGCGGATCTCCCAGTCGAAGAGTTCGCCGTAGAAGTCGATGGCGTCCATGCTCGGCGCGGAGTACTCGTACCACACCGGCACACCCGGCTCACCTGCCGCGAAGAAGCGCTCCTCCGGGTCCTTCAACCCGAACAGGCCGCCAGCGGGGTCCTGGCACAGCACCACAGAATCGTCGGAGCTGAGCACCTTGCCGCCCAGCTTCTCCACGTTGTCCGGGCTGCCGATGAACGATGTGACCCACATGTCCATCTGCGCCGGCACGATGCCGGCCACCGGCAGGCCCTCTTTGCGGGCGGTGCCGTCCACGATCTCCCAGCCCAGCAGCTCGGAGTAGAAGTGGGTGGACTTGAGCTGGTTCTGGGTGACCAGGTCCTGCCAGAACGGCATACCTTCTTTGCCTTCGAATGCGGGCATTACAGGTTCCTCCACTTCTCGGGGTCGAAGTCGTCGTTGGCGGTGCGTTCGTCGAAGTAGTCGCCGTCGTCGCCGTCGACTACTACCGTGGCTGAATCTGCGCCAAGGCCGACGGTATCGCCGTCGATAAGCGAGTGCCCCCGCGAGGTGACCACCTCGTTGTTGACGGTGACCTCGCCGGAGCTGATGGCCTCCTTGGCGTGGCCGCCGGATTCGGCGAGGTTGGCCAGTTTCAGGAATTGTCCGAGTTTGATCGTGTCGCGGGAAATGGGCACGTCGATATGCATAGCGGTTAGTCTAAGGCATGCGAAGAATCTGGGCGTTTACCCTGCCTCTCCTGCTTGTTGGCTGTGCACAGGAGGAGCCGGAAGTCGTCGAGGAAGAGTCCACCGTGACCATCCGCTCCATCGGTGACATCCTGGTCCACTCCGACGTGTACACCGCCGCGCGCACGGACACCGGCTTCGACTTCTCGGGCATGTTCGACCCGGTCAGGGCATTCGTGCAGGACGCGGACATCACCACCGCCAACATGGAGGTCCCGGTCGCCGGCGAGGAGTTCGGGCTGTCCGGATACCCCCAGTTCAACGCCCCGCCCGAGATTATCGATGCACTGAAAGATTCCGGCGTGGACATCGTCAACAACGCCACGAATCACTCGATGGACCGGGGTGGCGGGGGCGTGGTGGCGTCGACAGGCAACATGCGCGAGCGCGGCATGCGCTACACCGGCAGTTATTCCTCTGAGCAGGACAAATCCGCCCCCCGCATCATCGAGGCCAACGGCATCACCGTCGGCTTCCTCGGCTTCACCTACGGCACCAACGGCCTGCCAGTTGAGCAGGAGCATTTCGCATCGCTTATCGACGACACCCTGGCCGCCCAAGTCGCCGCCCTCGATTCACAGGTCGACGTCGCGGTGGTGATGCTGCACATGGGCGACGAGTATGCACCACTCCCCAATGAGTTCCAGGAGGAGACCGCCAAAGTTGCCCTAGACGCCGGCGCTGACCTGGTGCTCGGCGGGCATCCGCACGTGGTGGAGCCGTTTGCCGGGCCCGTCTGGTACTCCCACGGCAACTTCCTGCACGGCCAGTGGGAGGAGCCGACCAAGGTCGGCGGGATCGGCGAGTTCACGTTTACCAAGCGCGGCGACGAGGTCACGTTTAGCGGTGCCCGGTTCATGCCCACCTACACCGTCGGCCCGCCGATCAGCTACGACCACCACGTCATCCCGCTCGTGGAGGCCGCCGACTACCTGGATGTTCATAAATGGATGGCGGACCTGCGCGAGCGCCTCAACGTCGACGCGGTGGACTACCTCTAGCGTTCCGCCTGGTCAACCGGCATGATGCTCATCGTGTCGATGTTCACGTGCGCCGGCAGGCTGGCCACCCAGCGCACCGCTTCGGCGATGTCGTCCGCGGTGAGGTTCTGTTTGCCCTCGTAGACCTTCTTTGCGCGCTCCTCGTCGCCGCCGAAGCGGTTCAGCGAGAAGTCCGTCTTCACCCGGCCCGGGTCGATCTCGCACACGCGGATGTTGTTCTCCGCCTCCTCGCGCCGAAACGCCCTGGTCACGCCGCGGAGCCCGTGCTTTGCCGCGTTGTAGCCGGAGCCGCCCTTGTACGCGTCCGTGCCAGCGACCGAACCGATGTTGACCACCAGGCCTTTCGACGCCTTGAGCTGCGTGTACAGCGCGCGGGTGACGCGCATCGTGCCCATCACGTTGGTCTGGAACATCCATTCCCAGTCCGCGTCGTCCGCGTCGCGCAGAAAAGTCCAGCTCCTTCGCGCCGCCGGCGTTGTTGACCAGCAGGTCCACGCGTTCAAGAGCCGCAAGCTTCTCGACGCTCCCCCGGTCCACCACGTCCAACTCCATCGCCACCCCACCAATTTCGTCCGCGATTTGCTGGCACTTCTCCAGGCGACGCGCCGCCACCACGACCTTCCAGCCGTCCTTGGCCAGCGCCCTGCAGGTAGCCTCCCCGATGCCTGCCGATCCGCCAGTGACTACTGCTACCTTCTGCTCGCTCATGAGCCGAAGTGTAGGCCCTCCCACAGCATCCAGATGGCTAATGCGATGAAGATACTGCCCGTGATGACGTCGATAAGCTTGCTGTACTTGGTGATCACCTGCGACATCGCTTGGACCGCCAGCGCAAAGCCCACGAACCAGATGGTGCCGGTGAGGACCATGACTGGTGCTGCGACCCACCCGAGGTGCGCGAACTGGGCGAAGATGGCGCCGAAGAAGAGGATCGCCTTCGGGTTGGACAGGTTGGTGAGCAGCCCCGTGAGCAGCGGCCTCGGCACCTGTTGCGTGGCGGGGATTTCCGGGTCGGAGGCGCGGATGGCGCCGATGCCCATCCACAGCAGGTAGGCGCCGCCCACGATCTGCAGCACCGACAAGACCTGCGGAAAGGCCTGGATAAGCGCGCTTAGGCCCGCCAGCGACGCGACGATCCAGATGGTGTTGCCGAGCATGATGCCCAGCGCACACATCACGCCAGCTCTTCGGTCCTTCGACCCCACGCGGATGATCTGCACGAGGTCCGGGCCGGGGCTCGCGATCGCCGCGAGCCACACGCCGAGTAGCGCAATCATGTCGCCTCCATTTGCCGCATGGTGATGTTCAGCCGGCCTTCGAGCAGGTCGGACGTGCCTCTTCTTGCGCCGAGCACGCCGTGTTTCGCCCTCCTGGCTGGACCGCCAAAGACTACCACGTCGCCGGACAGGAGCAGCGTATCGCGCCCTGCGATGCGGAAGATCGTGTCCTGGCCGAACGACAGGCTGACCACCGCGTTTTCAGACTCCTCCTCCGCGTCCACGTGCTGCCCCATGCCCTTGCCCGGCGGGTAGAAGTTCACCAGCGCCGTCTCGATCCTCGGGGTCGGACCGACAAGCGGGTCTATTTCCCGCGCCTTCGCCATGACGTTATCCGCGATGACCTGGAAGTTCTCCGGGATCGGTGGCACCGGGTGGCCGTCGACCTCCCTGACCATGCGGTACGGGTTCGTCACCCAGAACCAGCCCAGCGAGAGCAGCCAGGCATCCATTTGGCCGTGGCCGACCTTTGGACGTCGCATAGCAACCGGCGTGCCCGCCGCCTTCCTGGCCAACTCGCGCGCCTGATTGACCAGTTCCTCCTGCTCGGCCGGCGTGAAAAAGGCAGGCAAATGGACCGCACCAGGGATGATGCGGGCGGGCGGCCGCGGAATGACGAGCACGGGAATAATGTAGCGCATCCGCGCGACGCGTTCGAATGGGTGAGTGTTTTTTATTTTCTTTTCCCTGGCATACCCCTTGACAGTCGTTCGTGTGTTCTATATTGTGGAGCGTACCACGACGAGAGGGGCGACAGTGAGAACCGCCACCACAGCACCGAAAAGATTCCGTAACCAGCGAGAACACGACCCGGATAGCGAATGTGCCCAGGCCATCCGGGACACGTATTGGACCATGTTTGGGCACTACGCGTACCCCGGTTTCGATGTCGAGGATTTCGACGCCACAGTGACCCAACTGCAGCTCGCCACCGGCTGGCACAAGGGGTTTGTCAAAAACGCTATCCTCGGCCACGCCGCACTGCAGGACCTCCCCCGCCTGCGCGAGCTGCAGCAGGAAACACGCCTGATGGACGTGGGGCACCTGACCGCGGTCTACACCGCGATTGAGGAGCTCGGGGAGGATGTGGACGAGGAAGCACTCATGCTTATCGACGGCATCCTGGTAAACACGTTCACCCCCACCCGCCACGACCAGGCTGTTCCCCAGCGTAAAACCGTCACAGACCGCATCCGTGCCGCGATCAAGCGCATGGACAAAGGCCGCGCCTACGACAAGCGCAAACGAGAAAAGCGCGAGCAGGACAACTCAGAGAAGTTCGGCGTCCACGAGTACCGCGATCGCGCCATCGTGCAGCTGGACACCAACTCACTGGACGGCCGGAGGATCCAAGCCAACGTCGCCGAAGTTGCGCGCGAACTCGGCATCAGCACCTCCGACGCTGCCATCAAGCTGCTCTCCGGAGAAGCCATCGGCATCGAGATCACGCCGGTGCTGAACGTGTACAGCCCGAAGAACCGCGGAAACGGCGACCCGATCTTCATCCCCGGCTGCGGCTGGACCGAGCCGGAGGCCGCCACCGCCTTCGAGCGCTGGATCGCCGACACATTCATCGACGAGCGCGACCTCGACGCCGAACTGCAAAAACGACTGCGGGGCTACGTCCCCAGCGAGGGAATGCGCCACGCCGTGTACGCCCGCAACCGCACCTGCATCTACCCGGAGTGCAACCGCCCCGCCGAGCAGTGCCAGCTGGACCACCGCATCCCGTACGACGAGGGCGGACCAACAGAGGCGGACAATCTGTTCCCCCTGTGCCAGCACCACCACAACATGAAGACCGACCGGACGGCGTTCTACATCCCGGACCCGTACACCGGGGACATCATCTGGCTGTTCGCCGACGGTTCCTACGTGGTCACCGTGGAAGATGGCCTCCTCCGCGACCAGTTCACGCCTGACGGCCCCAGGTGGCAGTCCAGCATGTCCGCCGTGCGCAAGAACCGGGCCAAGGCAGCGGAGTTCTTCGCCAAAGGCCACACAATCCTGGACAAATTCGACCAGGACTTAGACCTCGAACAGGCCACCGCCGCAATCGCCGACCTGGAGCAGGAATACGGCATGAAGTTCGGGTTTACCCCGGAGATGCCGTACGTGGAACCCTTGCCCGAAGAACCGGTTGACGCCCCATTCCCCGACCCGGAAGAGGAGGAACACTACCGCAGGTAGAACCTATCCACCACCTCGTACTTTGGGCCGCCACTTCGGCCCTTGCCCAGGTGCGACTCCAGCAGCAGCACTTCATCGGCGGCGAATTCGGGGCCGGTGTAGATGGCGAGGGCGTGGGCGTGGTCGTCGAGAAGCCATGGATCCCTGGTTCTTGTTCCGGTCCGCGCGACGGTCAGGTGCGCGCGCTGGCGGCGACGCATGTCCGGGTCGAGCTGACAGTCCGCCATCAGGTCTTTCAGTGGTGCCTTGTCGCCGCCGACGCCGATCCACATGGTGCGCCGATCAAAACACCCGGCTCCTCGGAGGTGCAACCTCAGGGGCCGGGTGAAGGCGGTGGCTTGGGCCAGGTGGTCGGTGACCGCGGCGGCGTCGTTGGGCTGTGACCCGTAGAAGGCGACAGTGATGTGCCAGTTGTCGGGGTCAGCCCAGCGCACTTCTGTGCCCGAGAAGTCGCGGATGGGCCGCAGGGCGGTGATGAGGTGTTCGCGAACATCGGCCGGAGGGACGATCGCTGCGAAGAGGCGTCTCATGGCCCACACGCTACCCTTAATTGCCATGTTTGACCTCGCGAAAATCGGACGGGATTTGCCCGTGTCGCGCGTCATCGGCCAGCTGCCGGGCACAGGGCCGCTGGTGGTGGAGGCGCCGCCCGGCACGGGCAAGACCACGCTGGTGCCGCCGGCGATCGCGAACAAGGTGGGAAAGACACTGGTCACAGCCCCCAGGAGGGTGGCGGTGCGGTCCGCGGCGCACAGGCTTGCGCAGCTCAGCGACAGCGAAAAAGTCGGCTACAGCATCCGCGGCGAGCACAAGGACGGCGAGCTGGTCGAATTTGTCACGCCGGGCGTGCTGCTAAACCGCCTGCTCAAGGACCCGGGCCTCGAGGGCGTCAACGCGGTGGTCATCGACGAGGTGCATGAGCGCCAGCTGGACACTGACCTGGTGCTGGCGATGTGCATGGAGGTCGCCCTGTTGCGCGATGACCTGTACCTCACCGCCATGTCTGCCACCCTCGACGCCAAGAAGTTCGCGGACCACATGGGCGCGCAGATCCTCTCCACGGAGGCGGTGACGCACCCGCTGGACATCCAGTACGCCCCGCACGCGGAAAGGATTCAGGGGACGAGGGAGTTTTATCGTCACGTCGCGGCGCAGACCACAAGCGAGCACCGGACGCTCGTGTTCGTGCCCGGGGTGCGCGAGGTGGATCTGGTGTGCGGGTTCCTGGATGACGCGAGACCGCTCCACGGCCGCCAGACCAGCAAGGAGCAGGACGAAGCCTTGAGGGGCGACAACCGGGTGGTGGTGGCGACGTCGGTGGCGGAGTCGTCGATAACTGTGCCGGGTGTGCGCAAGGTGGTGGACGCCGGGCTGTCCAGGGTGCCCAAGCGCGACAACCGGGGCATGACGGGCCTGGTCACGGTCTCGGAGGCGAAAACCAGCGCCGACCAGCGGGCGGGCCGCGCGGGCCGCGAGGGCCCCGGCGAGGTCGTGCGCGTTTTCACCCGCGACGAGTACGCGAAAATGCAGCCGGACATCACCCCGGAAATCCTCACCGCGGACCTCACCGGCGCGCTTTTGACCATGAAGGCGTGGGGGTCGCCGGACTTACCGCTTATCGACGAACCAAAGGACCTCACCGAAGCCGCCTCCAACCTCGAACAGCTCGGGGCGACACGAAACGGCCAAATCACGGACTTTGGCAAGAAGCTGGCGAGCCTGCCCCTGGACCCAAGACTCGGCGCGGCGCTTTTGGAGTGGGGAGCCCAGGCGGCGCCGATCGTCGCGAGGCTTGCGGGCGAAGCTGACGCCAAAAGGCTGCGCAGGCTGGTGGAAGACAAGGGCCCGGTGGACCCGGGCGAGGTGATCGCGTCTGCTTTCCCGCAGTGGATAGCCAAGAAGGTGGGCGAGGAATACCAGCTGGCGTCCGGCACAAGGGCGAAGTTCAACTCGAACGCCGAGTGGATCGCGGCCGCGGAGGTGCAACGGACGCACAACGGGGCGGTCATCCGCGAGGCGGAGCCGATCGCGTTCCCGGAGCACCGCGTGGTGGAGGAAAAGGTGGCCTACCTTGAGGACGGCAAGGTCAGGGGCAGGAAGGTGGCCAGGATCGGCGCGATCGAGCTGAGCTCCACGCCGGTGAAGCTCACGCCGGACGAGGCGGCGGAGGCGTTGACGGACGTGGACTTTTCCAGCTTCCCGCTCACCAAGGAGGAGCAGCACTTGAAGGAGCGGATCGATTTCCTGCACGAGACTCTGGGTTGGCCGGATGTCAGCCAGGGCGATTATTCGCCGGAGGTGCGTGGGGTGGCCGAAGGTGCGTCGATAGGCAGCTGCGACATGAGGCAAGCGATGCTGCGCCAGCTGGACTGGCAGCAGGTGGCGGAGCTGGATGCGGCGGCGCCGAAGGAGTACCAGTACGACAGTGGCAGGCCGGTGAAGCGCGTGAAGCTGCAGCACATGTTCGGCCGGAAGGGGCAGACGGTGTCAGGCGTGAAGGTGCTGTACCACCTGCTCTCCCCCGCGGGGAGGCCGCTGGCGGTGACGGACGACCTGGACAGCTTCTGGGAGGGGCCGTACCAGCAGGTGCGCAAGGAAATGCGGGGGCGCTACCCCAAGCACGCGTGGCCCGAGGACCCTACTGGCACTGGGAAATGATGGCGCCGGCGCCGGCGAGGCCCGCGGCGGCGAGGATGCCGGCGATGCCCATGTCCACGTCCTTGGAGTTGAGGTCGCGCAGCTTCACGTCCAGCAGGAACGGCATGTTGTCCACCTGCAGCTGCAGGTGGTTCTGGCGCGCCACGAACGGGATGCTCATCTGGGACGCGAACCCGAGCGGCAGCAGCACCAGCAGCGGCAGGCCAACGCCGAGGGCGGTGGCGGAGCAGCGGTGGGAGACCTCCGGGGCGTACTGGACAAACGCGTCGATGACGGCGCCTTCCTGGGACGCCTCATCCTCGGTCTCAGTTCCCACGGTGACGTGGACGGGGAAGACCTGGGTGGTCTCGTCCGAAAACGTCGCGGTCACCGGCCACTCGTACACACCGGGGGTAATGTCCTCCCCCGGTTCGAGGCGGATGGTGCCGTCTGGTGTGATCATCGCCCAGCCAGGCATGGAGTCCGCCTCGTACCACGCCGCGCCGCGCGGCAGCGGGGGCTCGACGGTGGCGGTCAGCCCCGGAACCACGGTGGTGGGCTCGTACCCATCCTCGGCCTGAGCTGGGGAAACGGACGCGCAGGCGAGCGCGATCGCGCTCGTGAGTGCAATAAGTTTGGTGCGCATTTCTACGGTTCCCTCAGTTGTAGATGTTTATATGGCTTTGAATAATGAATGATTGTAGTAGACAACTCCTGATGTAGTGTTACTCGCCATGTCAAAGCGCACTGTCTCCGTGTGGACCTTGGTCTCACTCATTATCGGATCCACCATCGGGTCCGGCATTTTCGCGCTGCCCCAAAACATCGGATCTGTGGCCAGCCCGGGCGCCATGCTCACCGGCTGGGCCATCGCGGGCGTGGGAATGCTCTCCGTCGCCTTCGTCTTCCAAATCCTGGCGGTGAGGAAACCGCATCTTGATTCCGGCGTCTACTCCTACGTCCGGGCGGGGCTGGGCGACTTCATCGGGTTTACCTCCGGCATGGGCTACTGGCTCGGCTCGGTGATGGCCCAGGTGGGGTACGCCACACTGTTCTTCAACACCCTCGGCTACTACTTCCCGGCCTTTTCCAACCGCTGGGTGCTGGCTATCTCAGTGAGTGCGCTGAGCTGGCTGATCTTCTTCGGCCTGACGCGGGGCCTGAGGCAGGCGGCGGTGATGAACGCGGTCACGACCGTGGCAAAACTGCTGCCCATCCTGGCGTTCATTGTGCTGGTGGCGTTCCTCGGCTTCTCCTGGGACCGCTTCACCATGGACTTCTGGGGTTCGCACATCCCCTTCACGGACCAGCTCAAAGGCATCATGCTCTACACCGTCTGGGTGTTCATCGGCATCGAGGGTGCCTCGGTGTACTCGAAGCAGGCGCGCGTGCGTAGCGACGTGGGCAAGGCCACGATCATCGGCTTCCTTTCTGTTTTGGGCCTGCTGGTGGCGGTGTCCACCCTGTCCTACGGCGTGCTCAGTCAGGAGGAGCTGGCGGCGCTGCCGGACAACTCCATGGGCGCGGTGCTGGAGCAGGTTGTGGGTCCGTGGGGCGGCGTGCTGATCTCCGTCGGCCTGTGCCTGTCGGTGCTTGGCGCATATGTTTCGTGGCAGATGCTGTGCGCCGAGCCGATCGTGCTGATGGCGCAGGACGGGCTGCTGCCGCACTCCATGGGCAGCCACAACGAAAACGGTTCCCCAGTGCGCGCGCAGCTTCTATCGACGCTGGCGATCCAGTTCTTCGTGGTGGTGTTCTTCCTCTCCTCCGCGTCCTACAACGCCATGGTGCAGCTGGCCACCATCATGTACCTGCTGCCCTACATCTTCTCCTCCATCTACCTGGTGCTGCTGGCGATCCGGGGCAAGGGCCTGACCCACCCGCACGCCGGCACGCGTTTCGATGACTCCGGGCCCGAGGTTTCCCGCCGCGACAACCGCAAGCACCTCTTCGTGGGCCTGATCGGCTCCGTGTACTCGCTGTGGCTGATCTACGCCGCGGACCCGGTGTACGTGCTGCTCGGCGCGCTCGCCGTGGTGCCGGGCCTGGTGCCCTACATCTGGACGCGCCGCAAGCACGGCGACAAGCTCTTCAACGCCTTCGAGTGGGTCGTGGTGACGGTGGTGCTGGTCGCGGCGGTGATTGCCATCTTTGGGTTGCTCAACGGGTCTCTAACTTTGGAGTAACTCCCAGCCCAACTTCGCACATAGCGTGACGACGAGCCCAAGGAGCGCCACGCGCACCAGCGTCGACCCACCCTTGAGCACCGTCCGCGCACCCAACTGCGCACCTACGACGTTGGCGACTGCGAGCGCGAGCGCGAGCTTCCAGTTGATGAAGCCGCCGAGCCCGAACACGAACAGCGCGCCTAAGTTCGTGGCGGTGTTGACCACCTTCGCCATCGCCGCCGAACGCACGAACCCCTGGGTGAACACTGCGGTGAACGCCATGATGAGGAACATGCCGGTGCCGGGGCCGAACACGCCGTCGTAGCCGCCGATCAGGGCAACAACAAGCGCGGCGAGCGCGAGGCGATTGCCGGAAAACACCCCGGCGCCTTCCTGCCCAAACTTCGGGTTCAGCGCCACGAAGATGCCAACTCCGACGAGCAGGATGAGGATGATGGGGGTGGCCACGGAGTCGTCGATAAGCGAGACCGCCCTGGCGCCGAGCGCTGCCGCGACCCCCGCGATGAACGCGTAGACCCACGTGATGCGCGGCACCCCGACGCGGCGCACGAGGGTGGCGGCGGCGGACGCGGTGCCCGAAATCGCCGCGACCTTGTTCGTCGCCAGCACGGACGCCGCCGGCATCGACGTGGCCGACATCAGCACCGGGATGAGCACGAGCCCGCCGCCGCCGATCACCGCGTCGATCCAGCCGGCGAACGCGGACGCGGCGAGGAGGAAAACGATCACGGGACTACTATGCCCCACATGAACCGTTGGCTTGTCGCTGCACCTCTCTCGGTGGCGCTCGGGCTGTTGTTTTCTTTTCTGGGGGTTCCGGCGGCGTGGATCCTGGCCGGGATTCTGGGGGCCGGGTCGGTGGCGCTGGTGACGGAGGAAGACCTGCCCGTCAACGAGCACCTGTTCACCTTCGCCCGCGGCACCGTCGGCGTGTTTGCGGCGTTACCGCTGGTGGGGATGAACCCACTGCCCTACCTGCTGCCGGGTGTGGTGGCGGGCGCGGTGGTGATCGGCATGGGGTTTGTCGGCGGCTTGGTTTTGGCCAACCACGGCGTTTCACGGGAAACGGGCGTGCTGTCGCTGTTGCCCGGCGGGGCGTCGCTGATGCCGGCGATCGCGCGCGACGTGGGCGCGGACATCCGCTACGTCAGCCTCAGCCAGTACCTGCGGCTGCTCATCGTGTCGTTGACGTTGCCGCTGGTGGCGTCGCAGTTTACTTCAGTGACCCGCACTGAGTTGGAGCCCTACTGGTGGATGTGGCTGCTGGTCCCGGCGCTGATCGTCGCCGGGGTGTTCGCGGGCAAGCTGTTGAAGTTCCCCAACCCGTCGGTCTTTGGCCCGATGGCGCTGACGGTGCTGGTGGGCGCGCTGGTGGACGTGACCATCGTGCCGCCGCCGCTGCTATCCACCGTGGGCTTTTTGGCTATCGGGTGGATGTGCGGCGGCGGGTTGAATGTGCCCGCGCTGCGCCGGTTCTCCCGCCTGCTGCCCGCCACGCTGGCCTACATCGCCGGGCTGATGCTCGCGTGCGCCGGCATGGGGTGGCTCATGGCCAAATGGCTGGGCTTGAGCTTCTACGAGGGCTACCTGGCCACCAGCCCCGGCGCGCTGGAGACCGTGCTGGTGCTGGCGACCAGCCCGGCTGTGGTGGCGCTGCAGGTGATCCGGCTGATCATGGTGGTCCTGTTCGCCGGGTGGCTGCCCAAAATTCTTAGTGGTGCAGCACCTCGTTGGTGAGCATGTCCATCGGCATGGAGCCGAGCTTGAGCGCCTTGACGTGGAACTCGTGCTCGCTCATTCCCTGGGCGAGCGCCTGGCGGCGCAGGTCCACCCAGTCCTTGTAGCCCAGGGCGTACGACGGCGCCTGGCCCGGCCAGCCCATGTAGCGGTCCAGCTCGAAGGCGAGGTTCGCCTCCGGCATGGCGGTGTTGTCGCGCAGGAAGGCCTTTGCGTACTGGGCGTCCCAGGTGCCGGTGCCCTCCGGGGTGGTCTTGCCTAGGTGGACGCCGATGTCCACCATCACGCGGGCGAGGCGGAGACGCCTGGAGTCGAGCAGGCCCATGCGGTAGCCGGGGTCCTCGAAGAAGCCGTGGTCCTCCATGAGGTGCTCGGCGTAGAGCGCCCAGCCCTCGCCGTGGGCGGAGTTCCAGCACACTGAGCGGCGCCACAGGTTCAGCTCGCTGCGGTTGAGCAGGGCATAGCCGTGCTGCAGGTGGTGGCCGGGGATGCCCTCGTGGAAGACGGTGGACAGCTCCTGCCAGGTGTGGAACGTCTCTTGGCCCTCCGGCACGGACCACCACATGGTGCCGGGGCGGATCATGTCGTCGCTGGGCGGGGTGTAGAAGATGCCGCCGGAGCCGGCGCGGTCGATGTCGCACTCCACTTTGTGCAGGCCGTCCGGCACGTGGAAGGCGTTGGCGGCCTTGTCGTTGATGCCGGACATCCACTCGATCAGCGCGTCGGTGCCGTGGAGGATGTAGCGCTCGTCCTGGTTCAGGTTGCGGTAGGCGCCTGCCACGGAGACGTCGCCGTAGAGCTCGTGCGCGATGGCGCGCTGCTCCTCAACGGTCGTGGCCAGTTCCTCCTGCGCCCACTCGTAGCTGGCGTCCAAGTCCACCTCGCGGCCGTGGAAGAACTCCGCGAACAGCTGGTAGCGCTCGCGGCCCACGCCGTCGTTGTGAGAGGCCTGCGGCGACAGCTCGGTGGACAGCCAGTCCGCCATCTGCAAAAACGCCTCCTTGGCGTGCCCCACCACGTGCGAATCGGGCGACAGCCCCAGGTGGTCCAGCTGGGATTCGGTGTCGCCCAACAGTTCGCACTGGTTGATCACCGCGTCGATCTGGCGGTGGGAGGCAACATCGCCTGTCGACGCCGCCTCGCTCAGCGACTCCCGGTAGCCCGCCAACGCACTCGGGATGCGGGACATGCGCGAGGCGATGTTGTCGAAGTCCTCTTCGGTCACCTTCGGCATCAGGGCGAAGGAGTCGCGGATGGTCTGCACCGGCGAATCGATGTTGTTCAGCCGGCACAGAAGCTCGCCGCGGTGGTGGAACTCCAACTCCGCGCTCATGCGGTCGCGCAGGATGGCGGCGGTGAGGTTGTCCACGTCGTCGAAGTCGTCCTCGTCGTCGGAGGCGTCGGTGGAGTCGTTGAGCGCGTCCACGTCAGCGACCAGGTCGCGCATCCTGTCCGCCAGGCGCCCCCAGTAGTCCGGGGAGAAATCCTGCAGCTCCCCGTCGTGGCCGTCAATGCCGATTTGGGTGGCCAGAGTGGGGCTGATCTCCGCGAGGTCGTAGACGAAATCCTCACAGGTGGCGTCCAGCAGGGACGGCTCGCGCCAGCGTTCGATGGTCATGCCGAGCGATTGTATCCGACCTGGCCAAATGGACAATTCTATCAAGGGCCAGGTAAATATATTCATATGATCTTCTCGCGTCCACGCACACCGGCAGCCAAGTGTCTGCACCTGATACGGCTGCAAGAAATGACGTCGAGAAGCGATCTTGTGAAGGCAACCGGGCTGTCCCAACCCACCGTCACCCGCGCCATTTCCGCGCTGGTGGACGCCGGCTACGTCACAGAGCGCAACGACCTGACGCAGTCCAAGGGGCGCGGGCGGCCCACCATCCCGCTGGAGCTGGCGGACATGCCCGGCGTGCACGCGGGCGTGGCGGTGGGCACCGAATCCACCTACGTGGCCCTGTTCGACCTGAAGGGCCGCACGCTACTGTGCCGCGACATGGACATCACCGTGAAAGAGGTCAGCGAGGACGACTTCATTCAGTCCATGATGGCGGAGCTGAACCAGATGACCACCAAGCTGGAGCGCCCCATCCGCACCGTGGGCGTGACCACCTCCGGCACGGTGCGCGACCGCGGCAAAGTCTTCGCGCCGAACCTGGGGTGGGACGGCGTGGACATCGGCGACCAGCTGCGCGAGCAGTTCTCGGTACCGGTGGAGGTCTCCTCCATCTCCAGCGCGATCGTGGGCTCGGAGATGCAGTCCACCGCCTCGCTGAACAACCCGTCGGTGATGGCGCTGTTTGCCGACGACTCCATCGCCTGCGCCATCTCCCACCCGGACGGGGTGGAGCCGATCGAGGTGGAGCAGGGCGAGCTGACCACCCAGGGCCTGATCAACGCCATCGGCGTGGAGAATATCCGCACGCTCAAGGACGCGGTGACCGATTCGCGTGAGGACACCCGCTACGCGCTGGACCGCCGCGCCCGCGGCTTGGGTGCGCTGGTGGCGGGGCTGTGCAGTAACTACTCCCCAGCCACGGTGGTGGTGGCGGGCAGCGCGTTCATCGACGATCCGCTGGCCTCCGCCCCGTTCGCCCGCACCGTGCGCTCGGAGGCGAACTGCAGCCCGGAGCTGCGCCTGATCCCCACCCACCGCGAGGTGGTGCGCGACATCGCCCGCGCCGTGGCCCTGGACCACGTGCTGCGCGAGCCTCTCCAGGTGGCGGGGTCGTAGATGAAGCGCGCCGCTTGGGCTTGTGTGCTGCTCCTGGCCGGTTGCGCCGCCCAGGAGGAGGCCGAGCCGTTGCACACCGAGGTGACCACCCAGCCCGCGCCCGACCCCTTCGAGGGTCTGGACGAGGCGGTGGCCGCCATCGAGGAGGAAACGGGCACTGAGGTGGGCGTCGCGCTTTTCGACGGCTCCGAGATGACGCAATCCGGCTCCCTCTACGCGCTGCCGGCCTGGTCCACCATCAAGATCCCCATCGCCCGCGCGGCGGTGGAGCACTGCGACTACGGCGCGGACTACGTCGAGGAGCTGACCGAAGCCTCCATCGAGTGGTCCGACAACGACTCCGCCCGCGCCCTGTGGGACTGCATGGGCAGCGACGAAAAGGCCGGAGAAATGGTCCGCGAGGAGATTGCCAAGTCCGGCTCCCAGGTGAAGGTGGAAGGAGCCTTCGGCACCACGAGCTGGTCCTTCCCCGGGCAGGCGCGCTACGCCTACTACTTAAGCCAGCAGGACGAGGACGACCCGGTGATCATGGAGATGCACCACATCGCCGAAGACCAGTCCTACGGGCTGGGCACGCTGGAGACCGTGCCGTTCAAGGGCGGCTGGTCCGACGACGAAACCGACGGCTCATGGCACACCCGCCAGTTCGGCTGGTTCGACGGCTACGGGGTGGCCATCGGCGCCCGCAGCGAGGATGGCAGCTACGACGACACCATGGACGCCTTAGACAAGGTGGCGAAACTGCTGGATCTGCGGCTCGACGAACTTGTACAGGGTCTGCAGCACTGACAGCACCGTCAGCACGGTAGCGATGATGCCGAGTATCTCCTTGGGCGAGGAGGACGAGCCTGCACCGCCGAAGATGAGCTTCTTCGGGGTGGTGCTGGGCTTTTCGCGCCCGTTGGCCGGGCGGTGCAGCACGGTGTTCTGCTCGCCCTCGATGCCCTCGTTGCCGGCACCGACGCCGCAGGTGGAGGTCACGCTGGCCTCGCCCTCCGCGGTGACCACGCTGGCGAAGCCGTAGGAGCGCATCCGCGGGTCCAGCAGGTTGTGCAGGTGGCCGTTGCCGTTACTGAAGTGGCCGTTCGCGCGGATGAGGGCGTTGACCTCGCCGTAGCCCCAGTCCTGCATCGCCTTGTCCATGCTGGCGACGGAGTGCAGGTTCTCCCCCGGCGCGGCCTTGCCCTTGTAGGTGGCGGTGTCGTTGTCGCCGCAGTTGCTGTAGCAGGTGGAGTTGTACGGGCGCTCGTGGCGGAAGAACTTCGCAGCCTCGGCGCCGCGCTGCAGCGCGATGCGGGACAGGCCCGCGTCGTACTTGGCTGCGCCCACATAGGCATCGCGGGTAGTCAGGCCGTGCTTGGCGGCGGCCTGGCGCAAGGTGGTGCCGTTGAACGGCACGTTGCGGTCCCACATGTCCCCGCGCAGCTTGCGCAGCTCGCGCATCGCGATTTGTTGGTCGGAGGTGAGGTTGAACTTCGCCTCCACGGCGATGACCTGGTCGGCGGGCTGGTTCAGCTCTACCCCGGTGACGGGTGCCGGGTCAGCGGCGGCGAACGGGGCGAGGGTGAGAGCTGTGGCGGCCGCGGTCGTCGCGGCGAGTAAACGGGTACGCATAACCTGAGCGTAGCGTGTACCAGAGCATAAAGCCGACTGGGACCAGGGTGAACAGCAGCTCCGGGACGTGGAACAAACCGAACGAGATGTTCACCGACGCGAACGGCACCAGAAACAGCGCGAGCACGATCGCGCCCCAGCGGTTGTAGACGTATGCCAGCATCGGCAGGACCCACACCCAGTGGTGGTACCAGGAAAACGGGCTGACCAGGCAGGCCGTCATGCCGATGAAGGAGGCGGCGAGTGGGGCGGGAGCTCGTCGAGAAGCTAAAAGCGCAAGGGCGGTGACCAGGGCGCAGAGGATAAGCCAGAGCCACAGCTCGTCGTGGCCGGCGCGGGCGAGGACCTGGCGAATGGACTGCGCGCCCGGGTTGTCATCGGCGCCGATGCGGGTGGTGGTGAAAATGGCGTCGTTCCAGAAGCTTTTCGCGTCTGTGACCTCGGAAAATCCGGTGGCGACGGTGCACAGGAACGTGAACGCGGCGATGAACACCGCGCCCCAGCGGCGCTGCTGGATGAGCAGGAGCACGAAGAACGCGGGCGTGAGCTTGATGCCCGCGGCGAGCCCGACACCGATGCCGGGGAGTTTGTGGCGCGGCAGGAAATCCAGGCACACCAGCCCCATGAGTAGCAGGTTGATCTGGCCGAAAAACAGCGTGCCCTGCACCGGCGAAAGCCACAGCACGAACACGGCGGTGAGCAGGAGGGCATCTTTGCTTGTGGACGCCCGCACCACGAGCAGGACCACCAGCACGGAGAGTAGCTTCCACACCACCCCGAGGGTTTCACTTTCCGTCAGCCACGAAAACACCACGCCGGCGAACGGCGGGTAGGTAAACGGCAGGCCGGGAAGCAGGTCGGCGTCGTAGAGCGGCTGGTGTGTGGCGACCTTCTCGCCGCCCAGGAGGTAGACCTTGAGGTCGCTGGGGAAGGCGGTGGTGAACGCGTTGGGCAGCCCGGTGTCGATGTAGCGCCAGATTGCAAACGCCAGCAGGAGAAGAAGGCCGATCACAGGTCGAGCCCGTCCAGGATCTCGTCGAGCGCATCGGCGACTTGTGCGCGCCAGAGCGTGTCCACTTTGGCGTCGGCGCGGCCCGGCCCGCCGTTGATCACGGCGGTGGGTTTGCCCTGCTTTTTCGCGTCGAGGATGAACTTGTAGCCGCTCATCACCGCCAGCGAGGTGCCGATCGCGATCACGCTCTCCGATTCCTTCAGCCAGGCATCTGCAGTTTGTCTGCGTTTTTTCGGCACCCCCTCGCCGAAGTACACCACATGCGGTTTGAGCCGGTGGCCGCCGCATGTTGGGCAGGCGATCATGCGGAAACGGGCGACGTCGTCGGGTTTGAGCTCCACGTCGCCGTCCGGGTTCAACATTGAGCCCTGCACTTCCACGGAGTCGAAGTAGGTGGGGTTGGCGGCGGTGAGGAGCGCGTCGATAAGCGAACGCTCATGCAGCGTTTTGCAGTCGAGGCAGACGACGTGCTCCATGTCGCCGTGCAGCGCGATGACGTTGTCGGAGCCGGCCTGGGTGTGCAGCCCGTCGACGTTTTGCGTGATGATGCCGCGGATCAGGCCCGCCCGTTCCAGCTCGACGAGCGCGAAATGCGCGCGGTTGGGCTGCGCCTGGCGCATGTAGCGCATGCCCACGAACGCGCGGGCCCAGTAGCGGTGCACCTGTCTCGGCGAGTGCGCGAACTCCTGGAACGTCATCGGGCGGCCCTTGGTCAGGCGGCCGTTCTTGCTGCGGTAATCCGGAATCCCCGAATCGGTGGAGATGCCCGCGCCGGTAATGATGAGCGTTTTCGGGTTTCCTAGTTGCTCGAGGATTTTCTCTTTTGCGTTTTGCGTGGGCGGGGCGGTTTCGGTGACGACCCGCTCGATGGAGCGCACGGCGGAGCGGTGCGCCATGGCGATTGCGGGGTCGTCGAAGTGGGGTTCCATTAAACCGGAAGTGTATCCCCTAGCGCCACAACAGACCGTGTTGTCTATATATCCGGTTTGCGTTTTCGGGCCGAAGGAGTAGTTTATCCACGTCTTTACTACACAAGTGAACAATTCTGTCTAGAAGGAGCCGCTCATGCCTAAGTGGGCAACAAGCTTCGGCGCACAGGTCATCTACGGCCTGATCATCGGCCTCATCCTCGGCTTCATCGCCGTGGACGTTCAACCCCTGGCCGACACCCTGGACTGGGTGGGATCCACCTACGTCAAACTGCTCAAACTGCTGATCCCGCCGCTGGTGTTCACCGCGGTGGTCACCTCGATTGCCAACCTGCGCCAGGTCACCAACGCCGCGCGCCTGGCCGTGCAGACCCTAGTGTGGTTCGCCATCACCGCGTTCTTCTCCGTGGTCATCGGCATCCTCGTCGGCCTGGTGATCAAGCCCGGCGCGAACACCTCGGTGGATGCGGCGACGGCGGCGGAGCCTTCGTCGACAGGCTCGTGGATGGGCTTTTTGAACTCCGTGGTGCCCGCAAACATCCTCGGCCTGGGCGCGAAGGTGAGCGAGTCCGGCGCGTCCGTCAACTTCAACGTCCTGCAGATCCTGGTGATCTCCATGCTGCTCGGCATCGCCGCGGTGCGCGTGGGCAAGGCCGCCGAGCCGTTCATCGAGTTCTCCGGCTCCCTGCTCAAGGTGGTCCAGGAGGTGCTGTGGTGGATCATCCGCCTCGCCCCGATCGGCACCGCCGCGCTTATCGGCAACGCGGTGGCGTCGTACGGCTGGGACGCGCTCGGCTCACTGGGCAAGTTCGTGCTGGCCATCTACATCGGCCTCGCGCTGGTCATCTTCGCGCTCTACCCCATCATCCTGGCCGCGCACCGCATCCCGGTGCTGGAGTTCTTCCGCCGCGTGTGGCCGGTGACCACGCTGGGCTTCGCCACCCGCTCGTCCATGGGCGTGATGCCGGTGACCCAGCGCACCACCGAGGAGGCCATGGGCGTGCCTAGCGAGTACGCGTCCTTCGCCATCCCGCTCGGCGCCACCACCAAGATGGACGGCTGCGCCTCCATCTACCCCGCCATCGCCGCCCTGTTCGTGGCGCAGTTCTACGGCATCAACCTGTCCATCTCGGACTACGTGCTCATCGTGATCGTGTCCGTGCTGGGGTCCGCGGCCACCGCCGGCACCACCGGCGCGACCGTCATGCTCACCCTGACCCTGTCCACCCTGGGCCTGCCGCTCGCCGGCGTGGGCCTGCTGCTCGCGGTGGACCCGATCGTGGACATGGGCCGCACCGCCGTCAACGTCACCGGCCAGTCCGTGGTGGCCACGGTGGTGGCCAAGCGCGAGAAGATCCTCGACGAGTCCCGCTGGTAGGGGGTTGACACACCCCCGCCGGTTTGCGAGTATTGCGCTCATGGGGGATTGGAAAACGGATATTCGCAGCCAGTTGGTGGACGTTCGGGGGGCGGACTCTTCGCAACGCTTAGCGCTCCTAAACAAGGAGCTCATTCGCCTATCGACGACCCACGCCCTGAGCCGCACCACATACACAGAGCTACAACGAAACCAACAGCACTGGGCACGGGCCTACTGCGTAGGGTTGTCCGTGCGGCAGGCGGTGATCACCGGACGCGCGTCGGCGTACTTGAACGACATGTGGGTGGCCAATACGCCGCTAGATCGGGTCGCACTGGTCGCCCGGCACGTCCCGCCGCGCTCACAGTGGCCGGATGGGGTGCAGTACGTCAAGGGGCGGCTCGCGGAGCGCGACCTGGTGCGGGGGACGGCGATGTCCACGACTTCCCCGCTACGCACATTCTTCGACGTTGCACGTTTCGACGGCTTCGCCCACGCCCTAGTTGTCGCCGACTGGCTGGTCAAACACGGCGGGTGCACCCCGGACCGGTTGCGAACTCTGGTGGAAATCCAACCGACATTCCCCGGGAAGGTTGCTGCCCGCTTCGCCGCACAGCACGTGTCGACCCGTCCGGATTCCGCGCCCGAGTCGTACGCGCGCGGGCTACTCCTCGCTGCTGGCATTACCAACGTGCAGGTCAACGTGTGGGTGCTGGGCGGGAAGTACCGGGTGGACCTGCTTATCAACGGGTGGCTGGTCATCGAGATCGACGGCTGGATCAAATACGACGGTGAAACGTACGGCAAGACCGACGAGCAGCTCATGAAGGAGAAGCAGCGCCAAAACGAGATCGAAAACGACCAGTTCAAGGTACTCCGCTTCTCACCCCGCTACCTCGAAGAGCACCCGGACAAGTTCATTGCCACCGTGCGGAAGTGGCTGGCGAAGGGATTCTAGCGGGTCGATATGCCCATGTCGATACCTCTATGTCGATAGTTCCTGGTCACAGCGTTGGATACAATTTCTCAGTCACGTGTACCAGAAGTCGCTGACCTGCAATTATCGACATAGGCCTATCGACTTCGAGGTATCGACCCGGAAACCCGCAGGTCAGCACACTCGCGACGAACCTATCGCCGACTACCTAAACGGCACCTCGCCGATCGCGCGGCGCAGCTTGCGGGTGCGCAGCCTCTCCGGGTGCCGCGCGAGCTTCTCCACGGCCCTCACGGCGCACATGACGTGGGCCTCCTTCGAGTTGGAGTAGAACGCCTGGGCGCCGGCAGGCAGCTTCGGCACGGCGTGCAGCGGCAGGTCCGACACCGCCAGCAGGGTGCCGTAGGGGACGCGGTAGCGGTACCCGTTCGCGGCGATGGTGCACGATTCCATGTCAACGGCCGCCGCCGTGGAGCCGCGCAGCCATTCCCACAGGTCGCGCGGGTCCTTCCACTCCCAGTTCCGGTCGCCGGTGGACAGCACGGTGCCGGTGCGCATCAGCGACGCGTCCGAGCCGTAGACCTTGGACACCGCCTTTTCCAGCGTGCGCTGGATTTCCGGCACGGCAGGGATGGGCAGTTCTCGGCGCAGATAGTCGTCGAGCACGTGGTCGTGGCGCTCGTACGCGTTGCCCAAAATCAGGTCGCCGATGCGCATGCGGGCGTCCAGGCCGGCGCAGTGGCCGATCATGATCCACGCCTCCGGCCTTAAAACCGCCAGCGAGTCGGTGATGGTCTTCGCGTTGGACGGCCCGACGCCGATGTTGATCATGGTGATGCCGTCGCCGTTTTCGGTGACCAGGTCGTAGCGCGGCATCTGGAACTTCGACTCCAGCTCCAAGTCCTCCAGCGCGACCGTGTCGGAGACGGTCTCCCCCGAAGGCAGCACCAGGCGGGTGTACCGGGAGGATGGGTCCGACAGCTCGCGCAGCCCGAACTTCACAAACTCGGTCACGTGCATGGCGTAGTTCGTGAACAGGATGAAGCGCTGCAGCGAGTCGGCCTCGATGCCGGTGTAGTGCTCCAAGCGTGCCAGCGCCAGGTCGAAGCGTTGCGGCCCGAAGTGGAACAACGGTTTTTCTTCTCCGTTGAACGCGTCCCAGTGGCCGTCGACAATCGCGTCGTGCACCTCATCGAGGGTGGGGCGGGGCAGGTTCGCGGTTTCGTCGATAGGCGGCATGCCCTTGATATAGGCGGGCGGGATCACCACATCCGAGTACCCGACCTCGACCTCGCACGGGTAGTTCGAGGTCAGCGCCTCAAGCTGGGCGGTGAGGTAGCCCTCCATGAGGTCCGGGCGCGAGATGACGGCGGAGTAGGTGCCGGCCTCGTCGACGTAGCCGAAGGGCTCGGAGCGGTCGATGGGGCGCCACTGCCGCACCTCCACGGTGAGCTTGGGGTACCGCACCTCCGCGTACCGGTCGAACTCCCCCGAGCGCGCGATTTCGCACGACTGCTCGTAGAGGGCTTTGAGCTTTGCGACGACCTCCGGTACCTCACACATGCAGCCAGGCTACTCACGAATGAGCACACGGCGCACGGCTTCGGTGCGGCGCCCGATCTCCTCTGCGGTGCAGCCCTCGCGGACGCACTGCTCAATCAGGCGCTGCATGCCGGCGACGTAGACGCGGGACATGTCCTCGATGAGCTCGGCGTCCGCGTCTCCCCACTCCTTCGAGCGCGGCAGCAGCTGCTCGCGCATCGTGTCCCGCATGACTCGCTGCACCTCGTTGTCGAGGACGGTGTGCACCGGGGAATCGATCAGGCGCACGGCGGCCTCGTACTTTCCGTCGACGACGCTGGCCAGCTCAACGACGGACGCCTCGAAGTTCTTGTCGATCTCGAACCGCTCGGCGAAGCGCTCGTAGGCGTCCAGCACCCAGTCCGCGGCAGCAGCGAGGATGAGCGCGTCGCGGTCCGCGAAGTGCTGGTAGAACACCTGGCGGCTCACCCCAGCCTCTTTCACGATTTGGGACACATTGAGGTCGGCCACTTCGTAGTCGTTGAGGAGGCGGAGCACTGCGTCGACAAGTGCCTTGCGGGTACGAAGGGCGCGCGGGTCCGTGCTGTCGGACCGGCGGCCGGGCAGGTCGTGGTTCATCCTGGACTCTCCAAAAACTTTGGACGTTAGGCTTTTGTGATATGAGCCTAACCGATGACACCCTCGCACTGCTGCAAAGCCTCATCCGGAATGGATGCGTCAACTATTTTTCGGCAGATTCTGGACAGGAGGTAACAAACGCCGACACGTTGGAGGCCTTCTTCGCAGGTACAGACGTATTAGTTGAGCGTTATGAGCCACACCCTGGACGCATGTCCATCAGCTTCACCGTGGAGGGCACCGACCCCTCCGCCGAGCCGCTGACGCTCCTCGGCCACACCGACGTCGTGCCCGTGGACGAGGACAAGTGGACCACCGCCCCATTCGGGGGCGAGCTTATCGACGGGCGCGTGTTCGGCCGCGGCGCCACCGACATGCTCTACATCACCGCGGCGATGGCGGCGTGCGTGCGCGACGTGGCCCGCGGGGAGCGGCCGCGCGGCACCCTAACCTTCGTGGGCTGCGCCGACGAAGAGGCCCGCGGAGGGCTCGGCGCGAAGTGGCTTGCCGAGCACGGGAAGTTCTCCTGGAAAAACTGCCTGTCCGAGGAAGGCGGCTCCCACATCCCTGCCGCCGACGGGTCCGACGCGCTGGCGGTCGTCGTCGGCGAAAAGGGCGCTGGCCAGCGGCGGTTGACCGTCCACGGCGACGCCGGGCACGGCTCCGCCCCGTACGGCCGGGACCTGGCCGTCGCGAAGATCGCGGAGGTGGCCCGGCGCGTCGCCGCGATCGAGCCCGAGGTGCGCGCCGACGACATCTGGGAGGGCTACGTCCGCGCCTGGAAGTTCGACCCCGCGACCGAGGAGGCGCTGTTGCGCGGCGAAGGCTACGAGGCTTTCGGCCAGCTGGAGAGCTACTCCCACGCCATGAGCCACCTGACCATCTCCCCGACCGTGCTGCGCGCCGGAAACGGCATCAACGTCCTGCCGTCCGAGGCGTGGCTGGAGCTGGACATCCGCCCCCTGCCAGGCCAGACGCAGGAGGAGATCGACTCGTTGTTGCGTTCTGCGTTGGGCGAGCTCGCCGACGAGGTGGAGATCACACACCTCATCACTGAGGACGGCACGGTCTCCCCCACTTCCGGCCTGCTTTACGACACCATCTGCCAAACCTTCAACGAATTCTTCCCCGGCGCCCCCGTCGTGCCCACCATTGCGGCCGGCGGGTCGGACCTGCGCTTTGCGCGCCGTAAGGGAGGTGTCGGCTACGGGTTCGCCCTGCACGCGCGCGAGGAGACGCTCGGGTCCGTGCTGGGCCAGCTGCACAGCCACGACGAATCCGTCGCCGTGGAGGACGTGGACCTCACCGTGCGCGCGTACCGCTCTCTGATCCGCCGCTTCGTCGGGGCTTAGGCGCTCCCCTTCCGCAGACCCTGGGATCCAAAGCCTGGGATCGGCCGGGCGCGATCCCAGGGTCTGGATCCAAGGGTCTGTCTCCGGGGGTCGTCACTTCTGCCACATTTGCCCCATCCGTGACATACTGGCCTGCATGAAGATCCGCACCCTTGCAATGACCGCCACCCTCGCCGGCACCGTCGCGCTTGCGCCGACCGCTGGCGCCGACGCCATCGACGACACCCTGGCCAAGCTGCCGTCCGGCCCGATCTCCTGCGACCAGGCCTCCCGCTACTGGACCAACGACGCCGACTACCAGCAGAAAGTCCGCCAGGCCCGCGCAGTCGCCGCGTTCGACAGCCGTGGCCCGCAGATCCTCGACGCACTTTCGCGTGTCGACGAAGCCGCGAACCGCTGCGGCCTCAAGGGCACCCAAGGCGGCGCGAAGCCGGCCCAGAACACCCAGCCGAAGAACACCCAGCAGCAGGCCCAGCCGAAGCAGAACACCCAGAACACCCAGCCGGCCCCGAAGCAGACCCAGAACCCGCAGAACCTGAACGTCCGCCCGCAGATCCCGGAGCGGATCAACCTCGCGCCGGCTGGTGCGCCCAGCTTCGACGTGCCGGTGGCGAATATCACTACGCTGCAGCTGCCGGACATCATCAAGATGATCCAGCAGGCGCTGGCGCAGATCCTGGCCTACTTCAACATCCAGCTGTAGAGCTCGTCCCCGCCAGCGTGGATGCGCACGCCGGGGGTGGGCGTGAGCCACAAATCGGTTTGTAGCGCGTGCTCGCCGTCGCTGCACAGAAACGAGATGGTTTCGTTGGTCTTGTCCAGCACCTCAACCGTCGCGCGGGTGAGCCACGCGTTGCAGCGGCGCACCCCGATCAGCCGCTGGTACTCGGTGAACAGCCAGCCACCTAAAGGCGACAGTTCCGCGGGAGTGGCGGGCAGGGCGGGGCGCACGGCGTCGTCGGCGGACCAGCTTTCGCCGCGCACGCCGGTAAACCCCTGCTCGTCGCCGTAGTAGATCGACGGCATGCCCGGCACCGTCATCAGCACCGCCGCGGCCAGCACCACCTTGTCCTCGCCGACGGTGGAGGCGATGCGGTCCACGTCGTGGTTGCCCACAAACGTGTTGGGCAAAACATCAACAGGATGCCGCTCCAGCGCGTGGGCGAGCTCCCAGAAGTTCACGTCCACCAGCGAGGACCAGGTCGCCTTCCACAGCTCATACTGGGTCACGGCGTCCAGGGAGCCTGCCTTGCCTATCGACGAGTAGTCCCCGTGGATGACCTCCCCCAAAAACATCGCGTCGGGAAACTCCGAACGCACGCGCGCGAGAACGTCGGCCCAGAAATCGGCGGGCACGGCGTATGCGACGTCGAGGCGCCAGCCCGCGATGCCGCGTCGCAGCCAGTGCAGCATGATCTCCGCCACCGCGTCGCGGACAGCGGGGTCCGAATGGTGCAAGGTGGCCAGCTCGCCGTGGCCCTCCCAGTCCGTGTCGCCGGCAAGCCCCTGCTCGACCCACGGGTGCGTGCGGGCGACGTGGTTGAAGACCCCGTCCAACATGATGTGGATGCCGCGGGCAGAAGCTTCGTCGATAAGCCAAGCGAAGTCCTCCTCATCGCCGAGGCGGGGGTCGATGCGGAAGTGGTCGAGGGTGTCGTAGCCGTGGGTGGCGGAGGCGAAGATGGGGCCGAGGAGCAGGCCGTTGCAGCCGAGTTCGACCAGGTAGTCCAGCCACGGCTCGAGGTCGCGGAGGCGGGAGGCGGTGTCATGCTCCTCGCGGATCGGCGCGCCGAGGGCGGCCAGCGGGTAGACGTGCCACCAGATTGTGCGGTCCAGCATGCGCCCGAGCCTACGCACCCAGCAGCGCCAGAGGCACGACCGCGACGCCGTCCGAGCGGCGGTACGCGCGAGTGCCGGTGGTGAGAATGACGGTATCGACCACGTCGTCGCGCAGCTTCTCCCGCAGCCACAACAGGTGCTTCACGTCGTCGTCGCCCACGTTCGCGGCAAGCTTGACCTCAAACGCGACGATGGCGCCGTCCTGGTCCTGCACGATCAGATCCACTTCCCTGTCACCTTTGACGGTGCGGAAATGGCCGACGTTGCCGAACGACGCTTGCGCCGCGACACGCACCGACAACGTGGCAAGCGATTCGAAGAGCGGGCCGAGCAGGTAGTTGAACCGGCCGGTGAGTTTAGCGGCCGGAATGTCCAGCAACCGCAGCACAAACGCTGGGTCCGCGAGCTGGTGCTTCGGCGCTTTCGCCAGGCCCGCAAACGGGGATCTCCGCATGTCCCACGCTGGCACCGGGTCCAGCATCCACACCTCGGCGAGTTTTTCGCGGTACACCATGGTGGTGGACTTGGCTGGTTTGTTGGACTCCCCGGGCGTCGCGGCGTCGAGGATCTCCTGGTAGCTCGTGGTGGTCGAGCTCGCCGCCGCGTACGCCGCAAGCCAATTCATCAGCACCGCCGGGTTGCGCGCGACGTAGCCCTGCTCGGGCAGGTCTCGGTCCACCACCCGCGCGAGATACGAGTCGAGTTGCTGGTTGCGCAGCACCGGGGGCGCCTCGTAGAACCCGGGGAAGCCGCCCGATGCGATTGCGTCGATGTAGTGCTTGAGCGTGCGGTCGGTCTCGCCCGCAATCGTCGCACCGCCCTGGAACAGCGAGCTCATGCTTATCGACGGCTCCGCCCCCGCCCGTTCAAACAGCGCCAACGGCCGCATGCGCAAGGAGAGGATACGGCCAGCTCCGCTGTGAGTGTCTGTGCCCGCCACCGGCGTGGCTGACCCGGTGAGGAGGAACCGGCCGGGCGCGGCGCCCTCATCGACGGCTCGGCGGACGTAATCCCAGGATTCGGGGTGCCGCTGCCATTCGTCGATGAGGATGGTGCCGGGCGCTTCCGCGCTGAAGGTGGGATCTGCGGCGAGCACGCCAGCGCCCTCCTGCGTGTCCAGCCGCATGACGGTGGACGCGCGGCGGCGCGCGGTTTCCGTTTTCCCCACGCCCTTCGGCCCCTCGACTGCAATTGCCGCAGCGTGGGGAAGGAGCTGGTCAAGCTGGGTGTCGACGGCCCGCGGAAGGTAACTCATGGTGTCCTACACTACCAATTTTCCGCGTTCTATCGGTCGAATTTTCCGCGTCCTACGCTACGAATTTTCCTTACCTTCCCGGCCGATCAAAGGCTGCAGGCCCTTGGCGATGCGGTCCTTCCAGGTCTTGGCTATCTCGTCGTAGCCGCGGTCGTGCGGGCGGATGCCGCGGTGGGTGAAGTTGACCTTGGTTTCGCCGTCGTCGTCCTCGGAGATGTCGAAGATCAGGGAGGTGTCGTCCCATTCGTGGTCGTTGTCGTCGGTGGGTTCGACGTTCCAGACCACGCGCTTGCCGTCGTCGGCTTCGCGCACGGAGAAGTCGCGGTCCTCGACGTGGAACTCGCCGCCCTTCTCGCTGGCGTTGCCTTCCGCTTTCTGGTCCCACCAGCTGTTGGGTTTGGTGATCGCGCGGTAGACCTCTTCGCGGGTGGCGGGCACGGAGAAGGAGGCGGTGAAGTCGCGGATGGCCTGGGCGGTGGTGCCGTCGGCGAAGGTCCAGTCGGACAGGGTGTGGTCCGGGTCGTAGATGGCCACCTCGACGCCGTCGTCCTTGTACTTCATCAGCCCGTCCTTGATCAGGTCGCGGCCGGCCTTGTTGAAGCCGGTCACGCCGGAGACGTCGAAGATCAGCTTATCGCCGTGCAGCCGGCGCTGCGCCAGCCCGCGCAGGATCTTCTCGGCGGCGGTGAAGTTGATCATGCCCTGCAGCTCCACCACGTCCGCGCCCTCGCGCCGCTGCACGGACTTGATGCCCGGCGCGATGTAGAAGTTGGAGGACAGCAGGTTCAGCCCCAGCGAGCTGGAAAGTTCGCGGAAGATTTTCACGCCGCGCACGGAGTTGCCTTGTTTGTTTAAGCGGGGGCTTAGCGACGCGATCCCGAGTTGCCCGGGCAGCGTTCCGATCAGTCCGCCGGCCACCCCGGACTTCGCGGGGATGCCCACGTTGACCATCCACTGGCCGGAGGCGTCGTACATGCCGGAGGAGACCATGACGGCCTGGGCGAGGCGGGCGGCTTCCGTGGAGAGCACCTTCTCGCCGGTGACGGGTTGGGTGCCGCCGTTGGCCAGGGTGGCGGCCATGGCGGCGAGGTCGCCGACGGTGACCAGCACTGCGCACTGGGCGATGTAGCTGGCCACGGCGTCGTGGGCGTCGTCGGTGATCATGCCGCCGTCGCGAAGCATGTGGGCGAGCGCCTTGTTGCGGTCGGCGCTGTCGAGTTCGGAATCCAGCACGCGCTGGTCCACGGCAAGGTCGCGGCCGGCGAGGCGGGAGAAGTAGTCGCGCAGTTTCTCGCTGCGCTGCTCCACCGGGATGTCGGGGCCGCCGATGAGTTGGTTCACCGTGATGGCGCCGGCGTTGATGAGCGGGTTGGCGGGCCGGCCGTCGTCGTCAAGCGAAAGCTCGTTGAATGCCTCGCCGGAAGGCTCCACGCCCACGTGTTTGTGCACCTCGTCGGGGCCGTACATGTCGAGTGCGAGCGCGTAGACGAAGGGCTTGGAGATGGATTGGATGGAAAACTCGTAGTCCGCGTCGCCGACGGTGTAGAGGTGGCCGTCTGTGGTGCACATGGCCAAGGCGAGTTTGTCCGGGTCGGCGTTCTTGAGCACGTCGATGTAGTCGGCGAGTTCGCCGCTGTCTTGGTCGCGGACGTCGTCCACGATGGCTTGGAGGTGTTCGGTCACTGACGAGAGCATGGCGCCAGTGTAGAGGTGTGCGCTGCGAAGCCATTTAAACCGGATATAATCGGGTTTATGTACAACGACATTCTCCCAGATTCAAAGCACGCGCACCTCTCCGACGCCCACGCCGAGACCGTCAAGGCGACGCTCGGGCCGGTGGGCGAGAACATCCAGACCATCGCGAACACCTTCTACTCCAAGATGTTCGCCGCCCACCCCGAGCTCATCTCCGACCTGTTCAACCGCGGTAACCAGAAGCAGCAGGCGCAGCAGAAGGCGCTCGCGGCCTCTGTGGTGAAGTTCGCGTCGCACCTTGTGGACGACTCCGCGCCCGACCCGGTGATCATGCTCAACCGCATCGCGCACAAGCACGTCTCCCTCGGCGTGACCGAGGCGCAGTACAAGATCGTCTACGAGAACTTGATGGCCGCGATCGCCGAGGTGCTCGGCGACGCCGTCACGCCCGAGGTGGCCGAGGCATGGAGCGCGGTGTACTGGCTCATGGCGGACGTGCTGATCAAGGCCGAGAAGGACCTCTACGCCTCCGACGGCGTGGCGGACGGCGACGTGTTCCGCCGCGGCAAGGTCGTGGAGAAGCATGAGCTTTCCGACGCAGTGACGGCGTTTACCGTCGAGGGCGAGTTCACGCAGCCGAGGCCGGGGCAGTACACGTCCATAGGCGTCAAGCTTGACGACGGCGCACGGCAGCTGCGCCAATACTCCATCATCGAAGGCGACGCGTCGCGCTACCGCATCGCGGTGCAGAAAGACGGCGAGGTCTCCTCCTTCTTGCAGGAGCGTATCGACGTCGGCGACACCGTGGACGTCACCTTGGCCGCGGGTGACCTGGTGCTGCAGCCGGGCGAGCGCCCGGTCGTGCTGATCTCCTCCGGGATCGGCTCCACTCCCCTGACCGGCATCCTCCGCCACCTGGAGCAGAACGCCGATCCGCGCCGCGTGACGTACGTGCACTCCGACGACTCCGAGGAATCCTGGGCGCAGGCGCAGGAAACCCGCGAGTTGGTGGAAAAGCTGGGCGACGGGGCGCTGAAGACCTACTTCCGCGGTGATGCTGAGCGCGTCGACGTCGGCGAACTCGACCTCGCAGGCGCAGACGTGTACCTCTGCGGCGGCACCGGCTTCCTCCAGGCGCTGCGCGACGATTTGGCGCAGCTGCCCGCCGAGAAGGCCCCGGCCAACGTGTACTACGAGCTGTTCAGCCCGAACGACTGGCTGGTCGCTTAACCCTCCCGCTTAGTCAGACGCGCCCCGCACTGGCCGGGGCGGTCGTGCGGGATGAGCTGCACCTTCACGTCGCCGGCGCCCTGATCCAAGAAGCCCTCGTGCAGTGCGCACACCACTGGGGCGGGGCGGGTGCCCACTTCGGCGATGAAGGGGCAGGCGTTGAGCCCCACCTCGCGCACCTTGGCGGTGGCGGCGTCTGGGCGCGGCGCCGGGTCGAAGCCCATCTCGCGCAGGGTCTGGCATGTGTGGCGCTCCGCGGTGTCCAGGTCCACGCGCAGGTTGTCGTGGCGGCGGGTGTTCACCCGCTCCGCCCACTGGCGGCCGAGGCGCTTCGCGCTGTCGGTGTCCTGGTCGGCCAGGGTGCTGGCCAGCACCTCCACCAGGGCGATCATGGAGTGGGAGGCCAGGTTCGTGCGCGCCACGCGGGCGGTGTAGATGTGCGAGGGGCGGCCGCGGCCGGTGCCGGGGGCGACGCGGCGGGAGACCACACCCGCGGACATCAGCTCCTCCAGGTGGCCACGCACGGTGTTCGGGTGCATGCCCAGCGTTTTGCCGATCTCGGCGACCTGGATGCCGTCTGGGTTTTCCTGGATCACGTGAAACACCTCGAGCTGCTTTAGGCTGAGGTGGCCGACCGCGTTGATCAATTCACCGGCGGGACGGGGCGCGTGATTCCGTTCCATGCGCGTTCTCCTGGAGGCGTTTTGGTGTTACATCAAGAGTATATTCCAACCTAAGATGTAGGACAACTTGGTTTTTGGAGGTGTTGGCCACATGCCACGTGCGGTAGATGTTGCAGCGTGGGCGGTCGTCGTCGCGGGTGTCGCGGCCGTCGCCACCACAGCGGCGATCACGCAGTCGCGCGAGGGCGACCTGCCCACCGGAGACGACGTTGTCACCGCCGACGTGCGCATCGAGCGCATGCGGTTTGTCCCCAACCGGATCGAGGTGCCGCGCGGCACCAAACTGGTGGTCAACCTGGTCAACGACGGCGAGAAGGAACACGACCTGAAGATCGGGGAAGCCAGCTCCGGCCGGCTCTCCCCCGGCGAGGCGAACACGACCTACTTCGGGGAGTTCAACAAGGACGCGCGCGGCTGGTGCACCATCGCCGGGCACAAGACGATGGGCATGACCTTTACTGTCGACGTGTCTTGATCACCGCCACCTGCACCTTCACCGCGCGCGCCATGAGCGGCAGGAACGCCACCAGCACGCCGAACGCGATAAAGGACAGCACGATGCGGGCGTAGGAGTTGCCCACCACTAACCAGGCAAGCAGCGCCGCGTTAAACAGCCCGGCGCGCAGGTAGGCGGCCCGGTTGAGCTCGTGAAGCCCCGCCTTCACCGCGGCCGGGCCGCCGCCCATGGTGGTGGGCATGAGGTAGCTCATGGTGCCGATGAGCAGCTGGCCCGCGAACCCGAGCACCAGCGGCAGGGTGGGGATCTCGCCTGCCCCGCCGAACATCCGCACCGCGTACCAGGTCAGCCCGCCGATGAGCCAGGTCACCGCGAACAGCGCCGAAAGCGCCGGGTAGGTCACGCGCCCGCGGGGGTCGTTGAGCACCGTCAGCGCGCTGGCCACGAACCCCTGGTAGAGCCACACCCAGCCCGCCAGGATCACCACGGTGCCCGCGCCCGCCACCGCGGGCAGGCGCAGCAGCGAACCGGCCACCGCCACGGCAACGCCAGCGCCGGCCAGCGCGAGCGCCACGCCGACGCGGTCCTGCCCGCGGGTGCGCCACATCGCCGGGAACAGCACGCTCAGCGCGCCCATCGCCGCGAACCCGACGAAGCCGCCCACGTTGGTGAACATGTGGGCCTGGCGCACCGCGCCGTGCCACTGCCCCGGCAGCCCGGCGGACAGCGCCGCGCCGAACAGCGCACCCACCGGGAGGCAGCACGCGGAGGCGAGGAAACCGAAAACCCCGGTATTACGGCGGGGCGCGGAGCGCACCTGCCTGTACAGCACCGCCGCGTGCCACGCCAGCGCCACCGCGACCACGAGCGCGCCCGCCCACGTGAGCCAGTACCACCGCGCGAGCTGGCCCACCAGTACGGCGACGGTGCCGGCGTTGAGGAGGTAGGTGCGGGTGAGTTGGGCGGGCCGGGAGGCGTCGTCAAGCTTTTGCCCCAAGAAGCGCTCGGTGAGGTTTTGGGACCACAACATGATCGAGTTGGTCAAAATCCCCAGCGTGAAAATGTGGATGAGCAGCCAGGACCCGTCCGGGATGAACGGGTGCGCAAGGCCGGCGAGAATGAACACCGCCATCCAGACGCTCACCGGGCGCGAGGCTTTGCGGTGCCACGCGCGGGGGTTCATGTCAGGCATTGACTCCTCCAGACTTCGGGTTGTCTCGGAAACACCACCAGGTGGCCGCAGCAAAGCACGCCGCACCCGCGGCCAGCACGCCGATCACACCGTTGTAGGCGTCCGTGTAGTCCGCCCCGCGGTCCAGCGCCGCCTGCAGCAGCGACCCCGTCAGCGCCACAGTAACCAGCGTGCCCAGCTCGTAGGACACCTCCTCCACGCCCGCGGCCATCCCGGAGCGGTGCATCGGCGCAGACCCGATGATCGCGATCGAGGAGACACTCATCACCGAGCCCGCGGACAGGCCCAGAAGCACCATGCCTATCGACGTCCATCCGGCCGCCAACGCCACCGCCCCCACTACCGCCCCGAGGAACCCGCCGGCGATCAACGGCAGGAAGCCGATCTTGTGCAGATACGCCCCGCCGAGGACGGAAGCCGGGATGGCGGAAAGTGCCATCACGGCGACGGTGGTGCCAGCGGTGAGGGGCGTGAGCTCGTCGACAAGCTGCAGCTTCTGCGTGGTCATGAGTTCGGCGCCGGCGAGGACGAACATTCCGCCGGCCGCGGCGAGGACGCCGCCGGTGAACAGGCGGGAGCGGAAGATGTCGAAGGTGAGCAGCGGGTCGTCCAGGCGGTGCTGGCGGCGCACAAACAGCCAGGAACCGGCGGCGGTGGCGGCGAGCGCTGCGAGGGTGACGGCGGGGCTGTTGGCGGCCTGCTTGATGGCCATGGTCAGGCCCGACAGCGCGATCAGGGCGTAGAGCGAGGAGACCACGTCCCACTGTTTGTCCAGGTTGGGCAAGTTTTCCGGCGCGAGCGCGACGGTGAGCACGAGGGCGACGATGACGATGGGCACGTTGATGAGGAAGACGGAGCCGACCCAGAAATGCTGGATCAGCGCGCCGCCGACCACCGGGCCGAGCGCGCCGCCCGCCACCGCCACCGAGCCCCAGATGCCGATGGCGGTGTTGCGCTCGCGCTCGTCCGGAAACGTCAGGCGGATCAGCGCGAGCGTGGCCGGCATCATCACCGCAGCCCCCATGCCGAGCATGCCGCGCGCCAGGATCAGCTCTAAGGGTCCGGGCGCGAACGCCGCTCCCAGCGACGCCAAGCCGAAGATGGCCAGCCCCACGATGAACATCAGGCGGTGGCCCACCCTGTCGCCCAGCGCGCCCGTGCCGAGTAGCAGGCCGGCGAGCACCAGTGGGTAGGCGTTGATGATCCACAGGCCCTGCTCCGGGGAGGCGTCAAGGGAATGCTCCAGCGCCGGCAGCGCGGTGTAGAGGATGGAGTTGTCCAGGCCGATCATGAGCAGCCCGAGCGAGACCACCGCGAAAAATCCCCAGCGCTGCGCCTTAGTCATGGGCAGATGGTACCGCGTGCAAAAAGTGCGCCCCGGTTGCGGGACGCACTCTGTTTGGTTGTGGCTCTTAGCGCATTGCGAGGAATGCTGCGCCGATGCCGAGGGCTGCCAGGGCTGCGACGACGCCGCCGATGATGGCTGCGATGTTGACGTGGTTGTCGGCCT
>ERZ1031329.31-NODE-31-length-66931-cov-26.011947_pt1 | contig 66931 bp, 62 predicted proteins | sample MGYA00518053_ERZ1031329 | MGnify/ENA primary metagenome ERZ1031329 (study PRJEB33718, sample SAMN03159840) | human skin metagenome | collected 2014-02-25 | study: EMG produced TPA metagenomics assembly of the PRJNA266117 data set (Human skin bacterial metagenome... | reverse complement strand
ACATTTTCCAGGGCCCACCATCAGCAAGCGTTACACCACACTAAGGGACGCAACCGAAAACCGATCTCCCGAACTATGCCAGGCTCGTGCGCAACTTGAATCTCGAGCTGGCGACGCTGTTTTCGCAACTTTGCCGGAATCTCTGCCATCTCTGCTCCTTCCACTGTCTCTTGAGCAGCACACACAGCTGCACCGCTACCCGGAACTTGACTAGTTCAGTGCTCGCTGTATAGTTCAGTGCATGCTGACTATTGCTTCGCGTCTCGACGTGATGAACCGCCTGGGTCGTGCACTGGCCGACCCCACTCGATCCGGATCATCTTGACCCTGCTCGACCATCCCGCCTACCCGGCGGAACTATCCCGAGATCTGGACCTGACACGCCCGAACGTGTCCAACCACCTGGCATGCTTGCGCGATTGTGGGATCGTCGTCTCCGAGCCCGAGGGGCGTCGGACACGATACGAGATCGCCGATCCGCACCTGGCGCAGGCACTGACGACACTGGTCGATGCCACCTTGGCAGTAGATGAAGACGCCCCGTGCATCGATCCCGCCTGCTCGCTTCCCGGATGCAACGTAGCTGGGGTGGGCGCGTAATGCTCACCACGGTCTTGCAGGCGATAGGCCTGTTCGCAGCTACCAACATCGACGACATCATCGTGCTCTCCCTCTTCTTCGCGCGAGGGGCAGGCCAGAGCGGCACCACCGCCCGTATTCTGGCCGGCCAGTACCTCGGATTTGCCGGCATCCTCGTCGCCGCGATCCTTGTGACCATCGGCGCCGGAGCATTTCTGCCCCCGGCAGCCATCCCATACTTTGGTCTCATCCCGCTGGGCCTCGGCCTCTGGGCCGCATGGGAGGCCTGGCGCGGAGACGATGACGACGATGACGACGAGGCCAAGGTATCCGGCAAGAAGGTCGGCGTAGGGACAGTCGCAGGCGTCACTTTTGCCAATGGCGGCGACAACATCGGTGTCTACACCCCTGTATTCCTTAGTGTGGAGCCTCTCGCAGTGGTCGCCTACTGCGTTATCTTCCTCGCGCTCGTTGCGGTCCTGGTGGCCCTGGCAAAGTTCGTCGCCACCCGCCCCCCGATCGCGGAAGTGCTCGAACGCTGGGAGGACATCCTCTTTCCCATCGTTCTCATCGGCCTCGGCATCGTGATCCTCGTCAGCGGCGGAGCCTTCGGGCTCTGACGTAGCGTCAGTGTTTCAAACGGCCCCGACCGGGCGCACCCCTCTCGGTTCAGACCCCAACAACTACCCGCAGCCAGTCCTGCGTGATCGCAGCAACAAGACCGCCATGGAGCGCTGCAAAAACCGCGCCACCAGTTGAACGAAGCCACAGCCTTTGAGTGCAAGCGCCTCTACTGTTCATCTACTACAGCTGCGACGAAGAAAAATGACCCCTCCGAACGAGCGGAGTGGGTCATTTTTTCGTTCGCGGCCGTTTTCCTTCGGCCAGCAGGAGGTTTCATGAAAAGATTGGAACAGTTTCGTGAAAACCCCTGCACAAGTGGTGTCCCCGACAGGATTCGAACCTGCGACCTTCGGTACCGGAAACCGATGCTCTAATCCACTGAGCTACGGAGACAATGTCGTTTAGGTTAGCACCCGGTATCACAGCCAACGAAATTGGAACGAACCCTAGGGTGACTCCCAGCTCCACCCCATGGATTTGCAACACCCATGTCGCATAATAATTTCTGCGCGCCGCGGGAACGGCGTGACACGGGAAACAATGACAGCGAAACGGCCGGCCCCGAAAGGGACCGGCCGTTTCGTTATGCCAGCTAAAGCGGCTACTTCACAACCATCACGATGAGGTCGCGCGGGCCGTGCACGCCCTCGACGCGCACGAGCTCAATATCGGAGGTCGCGGACGGACCAGAGATCATGGTCGCCGGGCGCTCCGGATCGATGCGGGAGATCATCTCCGGCACGCCGAAGACGACGGTCTCAGGGCGCACGATGCAGATGTGGCGGTCCGGCACCAGGGACAGTGCGCGGCGGCCGCACACGTCGCCGGACTCCAGCACGATGGAGCCGGTCTGCGCGGAGGTCACCTTGGAGTCGGTGATCACGGCGTCGACGTCGGAAAGCTCGCGCGGATCGGTGTCGTTGGAATCCGGACGCGCGGTGCCAGCGAAGCCGTCGAAAAGCGAGGCGTCCAGGCCGGGCGCGTAGACGACCTCGTTGCACTTGCGGTCCGCGAGCACCTTGACGATGTCCTCGGCGAGGGTCGCCTCGGTAGTCTCCACAACGTCCGCCTTGTAGTCCACGAGGCGGTCGATGAGGATCTCGCGCAGGTCGTCGCCGGAGATGTCGGAGGAGGTGTTGTAGTTGCGAACCACTTCCACCTGCTCAGGCGTGTTGGACAGCTGCTGCGCGTCGCGGATGCGCTTGAGGATCTCGCGCTTCGCGTCCTCGTTGCGGGTGTCGCGCGGGGCAGAATTACCGGTTACTCGAGTAGTCATTTACTTGTCCTCTTCCTCGAAACGCTTGCCGGTGACCTTCTGGCCCTCCGGGACGCCCTGCTCGCGGGCCTCGGCCAGCAGGCGCTCGGCTTCCTCGGAGCCCCACCACTGGCGGAAGGACTTCTTCGGCGGCACCGCGACATCGCGGTACTCGGTCCAGCCGGAGATCGGCGGCGGCATGAGCTCGATCTTGCCGTTGAAGCCGCCGAGCACGCGGCCCAGAGCCACCATGCGCACCAGCTTGTCCCACACACCGCTGTGGCCCCAAACCTGGGCCAGGGAAGCGAACGCCGCGCGCTCGATGTGGCTCGGCTCGTTCTTCGCCTTCTGGTAGCGCAGCTCCAGCAGAATGTCCGTGATCGGAATCTTCACCGGGCAGACCTCGTTGCAGCGACCGCACAGGGAAGACGCGTACGGCAGGGAGCCGTTCGGGTCGTCCGAGGAGTCGATGCCGGTCAGCTGCGGGGTGATGATCGCGCCGATCGGACCCGGGTAGGTGGAGCCGTAGGAGTGGCCGCCGGCACGCTCGTAGACCGGGCAGACGTTCAGGCAGGCGGAGCAGCGGATGCACTTCAGGGCCTCGCGGCCGATCTCGCTGGACAGGGCGGCGGTGCGGCCGTTGTCTAGGAGGACGATGTGGAAGTTCTGCGGACCGTCGCCCTCGGTCACACCGGACCACAGGGAGGTGTACGGGTTCATGCGCTCGCCGGTGGAGGAGCGCGGCAGCAGCTGCAGGAACACGCCGAGGTCCTCGAAGTTCGGCAGCAGCTTCTCAATGCCCATGACGGTGATCAGGGTCTCCGGCAGGGTCAGGCACATACGGCCGTTGCCCTCGGACTCCACAATGGAGACGGTGCCGGTATCCGCGCAGCCGAAGTTGGCGCCGGAGATGGCCACCTTGGCCTCCATGAACTGCTGGCGCAGGTACTTGCGGGCAGCCTCAGCCAGCTCCGCCGGATCCTGGGTCAAAGTCTCGTCCGTGTTCGGCATCTTCGCGGCGAAGATGTCGCGGATCTCTGCGCGGTTGCGGTGGATCGCCGGGACCAGGATGTGGGAGGGGAAGTCCTCGCCGAGCTGCACGATGAGCTCTGCCAGGTCGGTCTCTTGCGCGAAGATGCCGGCCTTTTCCAGCTCGTCGTTCAGGGCGATTTCCTGGGTGGCCATGGACTTGATCTTGACAACCTTGTCCTCGCCGGTGGCGCGGACCAGGTCCTGGATGATCTCGTTGGCTTCCTTGGAGTCGCGCGCCCAGTGGACGTGGCCGCCGCGGGCGGTGACGTTTTGCTCGAACTGCTCCAGCAGCTCGGGCATGCGCGCAGCGACGTCGCGCTTGATGGTGGAGCCCGCCTCGCGCAGGTCCTGCCAATCGTCTACCTCGTCCACAACAGCCTGTCGCTTCACGCGGATGGTGGTGGTGGCGTACTGGTAGTTGCGGCGCTTGGTTACGTCGTTGAGCTCGTGGTGCGCAGCCTTCTGGAACTTCTCCTTGCCGCGCAGGTGGGACGGGCCGCTCGCGTACGGCGGCATGGTGGGTTGACCGAGTGCGACCTTCACAGCATCTTCTCCTTCTTGTATGCCGCGGACGTCGGGGTCAGCGGGTGCTCCTTGGTGGAGGCGAGAATCTCCGCCATGTGCACAGCGCGGATGCCCTGGTGCTGGCGGGACATTGCGCCCGCGATGTTCATCAGGCAGGAGGAGTCACCGGCGGTGACGTACTCGGCCTGCGTGTCCTTGATGTGGCGGACCTTGTCCGACACCATGGCGGAGGAGACCTCCGGCATCTTCACGGAGAAGGTGCCGCCGAAGCCACAGCATTCCTCGGAGTTGGGCAGATCCACCAGTTCTAGGCCCTCGACGTGGCGCAGCAGCTCGGTCGGGCGGTCGCCGACCTTGATGAAGCGCAAGGAGTGGCAGGAGGTGTGGTAGGTCACGCGGTGCGGGAAGAAAGCGCCCACGTCGTAGGTGCCTGCGACGTCAACGATGAATTCGGAGAGGTCGTAGGTCTTCTTCGACGCGGTCTTCGCGCCGTCGACAAGCGCCTTGGAGCCAAAGCGCTCTGCAAGCTCGACGTGCTGCTCACGCACGGCGCCGGCGCAGGAGCCGGAGGGGGCGACCACGTAGTCGATCGACGGATCCGAGAAGGCGTCGACGTAGGTTTCGATGATCGGAAGGGCCTGCTCTTTATAGCCGGTGTTCACGTGCATCTGGCCGCAGCAGGTCTGCTGTTCGGGAAAGACAACGTCGTAGCCCAAGCGGGAAAGCACAATGGCCGTAGCCTTGTGCGCGTCGGGGAAGAGGGCGTCGCCGATACAAGTAGAAAACAGCGCTACTCGCATGTTCGGACTCCTAAAATTGTGAGATCACAGGGAAAAATGAAAGCCCCCGCAGGCTGTGATGACCTCGAGGGCTCCGATATTCGGTTGTCAGTTACGGAACGACCGGCGCAAGCACGCTCAGAACGTTCGACTGAAGGAAGACTATCACGCACACTGCAACCAAGAAGCCGAAGCTCCAGCCGACGACATTCTTGAAGATCTCGGATTCCTTGCCCTCCATGTTCACCGCGGTGGCGGCGATGGCGAGGGACTGCGGGGAAATCATCTTGCCCACAACACCACCGGTGGTGTTGGCTGCCAGCATGAGGTCCGGGTTGAGCCCCAGGTTGTTCGCGGCGGTGACCTGCAGGTTCGCAAACAGCGCGTTGGCGGAGGTGTCGGAGCCGGTCACGGCCACGCCCACCCAGCCGAGCATCGGGGCGAAGAATGCGAACGCCGGGCCGAGGTTGGCGAAGAACTCGCCGATGGTCACGGTCTGGCCGGAGTAGTTCATCACGTACGCCAGCGCGAGCACGAGCACGATGGTCAGCGCGGACCAGCGCATCTTCCAAGCGGTTTCCACGAACTCCTTGCCCACCTGGCCCCAGGTGAGCTTGTAGCGGCCGTTCTCGTTGAAGATCATGTAGAGAATGGTCACGATGATCGCGGAGATGACCATCAAGCTGCCCGGGTTGTTGATGTAAGCGAACGAGTAGTCGCTGTTCACCGGGTCGCCCGTCGCGTTGAGGAGCCTGCCGTCCAGGCCCGGCCACGGGAAGGAGATCTTGAACTGCTTGAGCCACGCAGGGATGGTGGAGCCGAGGTTTGCCAGGCCGAAAACGACCACGACAACGGCGTAGGGCAGCAGCGCCATGAACACGCGGTTGGCCGGCAGCTCCACATTCTCGCCGTCCAGAGAGGCGCGGTGCGGAAGACCCAGGCGCTCACGCATCGCGTCGACACCGCGGGGCTGCCAGAAGTGCAGGAGCACAAAGGCGGCGCCGAGCGCCACGATGCAGGCGACAACGTCGGTGAGCTGGTACGCGAAGTGGTTGGAGGTCCACCACTGTGCGATGGCGAAGGTAAGACCGATCACGCCGGCTGCGGGCGCGGTTTCGCGGACACCGCGCCAGCCGTCGATAAGCAGGGCGATGATGAACGGCACGAAGAACGCGAGGATCGGGGTCTGGTGGCCCACGATGGCCGCGATGTTCTCGGTTTGCTCGAGGGTGCGGCCGCCGACCTCACCTGCAGTGGTGATCGGGATGGCCACGGCGCCGAATGCCACGGGGGCGGTGTTGGCGATGAGCACGACGGTCGCGGCCTTCAGCGGCGGGATGCCGAGCGCGAGAATCATGGAGGCGGTGATGGCCACCGGTGCGCCGAAGCCCGCGAGCGCCTCGAGCAGGCCGCCGAAGCAGAAGGCGATGAGCATGGCCTGGATGCGCACGTCGCCGTTGCCCATCTTGTCGAAGACCAGGCGCAGGTCTTCAAATCGGCCGGAAGCGACGGTGATCTGGTAGAACCAGATGGCCGTCAGGATGACAAAAACGATGGGGAAGAGGCCGAAGAGGCCGCCGCGGAACGCCGCGGAGATGGCCATCGCCGTGGGCATGTTGAAGCCGAGGATGGCAACGAGCAGCGCAACGACGAGCGCGACCGCGCCGGAGGTGTGTGCGCGGGCCTTGAAACCGAGCAGCATGATGAAGAAGGTGAGCAGCGGCAAGGTAGATACCAGTGCCGAGAGGCCCACGCTGCCACCGATTGCGTCGGTGAAGACTTGGAATTGATCCATGGGGGAGGCTCTTTCGAGTCAGTACGGGCAATGACTGGGAAACAATATGCCACTATAACCCCGGAAGTGACCAATAGAGGGGTATTCCTTTGGTGTGACCTATTGCACCGTGGTGCCTGTAGGCATGCTGCGTGCGGTGTCGGCGGGTGTTTTAGACTTGTGCCCCATGACGCCAGCTGAACTCGCAACCACCGTGAAAGAGGCCGCGACCCGCGTGCTCGCCGCCCACGAACTCGACGCCTCCGTCGTCCCTGAGACCGTGACCGTGGAGCGCCCCCGCAACCCCGAGCACGGCGACTACGCCACCAACATCGCGCTCCAGGTGGCCAAGAAGGCTGGCACCAACCCGCGCGAGCTTGCTACTTGGCTTGTCGACGACCTGTCGGCCAACCCCGCAATCGACTCCGCCGAGATCGCGGGCCCCGGCTTTATCAACCTGCGCCTGGCCGCCGGCGCGCAGGGCCAGCTCGTGGCGAAGGTGCTGGAGGAAGCCGAGAAGTTCGGTCACTGCGACCTGTACGCGGGCGAGAAGATCAACCTCGAGTTCGTCTCCGCCAACCCCACCGGCCCGATCCACCTGGGCGGCACCCGCTGGGCGGCGGTGGGCGACTCGCTCGGCCGCGTGCTCGAAGCCGCCGGTGCGGAGGTGACCCGCGAGTACTACTTCAACGACCACGGCGGGCAGATCGACCGCTTCTCCCGGTCACTGGTCGCCGCGGCGAAGGGCGAGCCCACCCCGGAAGACGGTTACGGCGGCGATTACATCCGCGAGATTGCCCGGGCGGTCGTCGAAAAGCATCCTGATGCTCTCGACGGCACCGACGCCGAGGTGCAGGAGACCTTCCGCGCGGCTGGCGTGGAGATGATGTTCGCGCAGATCAAGCAGTCCCTGCACGAGTTTGGCGTGGACTTCGACGTGTACTTCCACGAGAACTCCCTGTTCGAGTCGGGTGCCGTTGACAAGGCCGTGCAGACGCTGAAGGACAACGGCAACCTGTACGAAAACGACGGCGCGTGGTGGCTGCGCTCCAGCGACTTCGGAGACGACAAGGACCGCGTCGTGCTCAAGTCCGACGGCGACGCCGCCTACATCGCCGGCGACATCGCATACGTGGCCGACAAGTTCGACCGCGGCCACACCCTGGCCATCTACATGCTGGGTGCGGACCACCACGGCTACATTGCCCGCCTCAAGGCCGCGGCGCAGGCGCTGGGCTACAACGCGGACGCCGTCGAGGTGCTCATTGGCCAGATGGTGAACCTAGTGCGTGACGGCCAGGCCGTGAAGATGTCCAAGCGCGCCGGCACCGTGATCACGCTCGAAGACCTCGTGGACGCTATCGGCGTCGACGGTGCGCGCTACTCGCTGGTGCGCTCCTCGGTGGACTCCACCCTGGACATCGACCTGGACCTGTGGACGAAGCAGTCCTCCGACAACCCCGTCTACTACGTGCAGTACGCCCATGCCCGCCTGTGCTCCATCGGCCGCAAGGCGGAGGAAGCTGGTGTGTCCTTCGCTGACCCGGACCTGGCGCTGCTCACCCACGACAAGGAGGGCGACCTCATCCGCACCCTCGGCGAGTACCCGGCCGTCGTGCGCGCCGCTGCCGAGCTGCGCGAGCCGCACCGCATCGCCCGCTACACCGAGGAGCTGGCCAGCGCGTTCCACAAGTTCTACGACTCCTGCCAGATCCTGCCCAAGGCTGGCGAGGACGCGGAGCCGATCCACACCGCGCGCCTCGCGCTGGCGATGGCGTCGCGCCAGGTCGTCGCAAACGCCCTCGGCATGATCGGCGTGAGCGCACCGGAGCGGATGTAAATGACCGTTTTTGTCTCCACGCCCTACGAGAAAGACAGCGGCGATTTCAACGACCTGCCCGACCACGTCTGGCCCCGCTGCGCCAAGCGCGAAGAAGATGGCGTGGTCACCATCGCCGGTGTGCCCCTTTCCGAGATCGCCGCGGAGTACGGCACCCCGGTCGTGGTCATCGACGAGGACGACTTCCGCTCCCGCTGCCGCGACATGGCCGCTGCGTTTCTGGCGCCCGGCAACGTGCACTACGCCTCGAAGGCGTTTCTGACCCGCCGCGTTGCGCGCTGGGTGGACGAGGAGGGCCTCGCCCTCGACGTGGCCAGCGAAAACGAGCTGCGCATCGCCCTGGCCGCGGACTTTCCTCCGGAGCGCATCACCGTGCACGGCAACAACAAGTCGGACGAGTTTCTGCGCCTTTGCGTGGAGTCCAAGGTCGGCCACGTGGTCATTGACTCGCATCAGGAGCTGGCGCAGCTCGAGGCCGTCGCGAAGCAAGCTGGCGTGAAACAGGACGTCTTCGTCCGCGTGAAGCCCGGCGTGGACGCGCATACGCACGAATTCATCGCCACCAGCCACGAGGACCAGAAGTTCGGCATCTCGCTCGCTACCGGCGACGCGCTTTCCGCCGCCACCGCAGCCATCGCATCCGACTGGCTGGAGCTGACCGGCCTGCACTGCCATGTCGGCTCCCAGGTTTTCGACGCCGAGGGCTTCAAGCTCGCCGCCGAGCGCGTGCTGGGCCTGTACGCCGAGATCTGGAAGACCCAGGGCGTGGCGCTGGGCTACCTCGACCTCGGCGGCGGCTACGGCATCGCCTACATGCCGGGGGAGTCGCCTTTGGACGTCAACGCTGTGGCCCGGGACCTGCTCGCCGCGGTGCAGGAGGTTGCCGACGAGCTGGGCATCGCCGCGCCCACCGTGGTGGTCGAGCCCGGCCGCGCGATCGCCGGCCCGTCCGCGGTCACCGTCTACACCGCCGGCGTGATCAAGGATGTGGACACCTCGTTTACCACCTCACGCCGCTACATCGCCGTCGACGGCGGCATGAGCGACAACATTCGTCCCTCGCTGTACGGCGCGCTTTACGACGCCCGCGTGGTCAACCGCTTCACCGATGGCGCCCCCACCGACACGCGCCTGGTGGGATCCCACTGCGAGTCCGGAGACATCCTGGTGGAGGAGGCCTCCTGGCCCGACGACATCGCCCCGGGCGACCTCATCGCTCTCGCCGCCACCGGCGCCTACTGCTATTCCATGGCCTCGAACTACAACGCGTTCGGCCGCCCGGCAGTGGTGTCCGTGCGCGGCGGTGAGGTGACACCGATGGTGCGTAGGGAGACGGTCGAGGATCTCATCGCCCGCGAATATTAATTGACCGTCGGTGCCATTTGCGCGATAGTAGACAAAGCGGTTCACCGCTGATCCCCGCCACGCACGACGAAGGAGCTACACGCAACATGACTTCCGCCACCGCCGAGGGATACAACGGCAACTACCCGGGCAAGGGCATCGGCACCCCCGTGGGCATCGCCGTGCTGGGCAAGGGCACCGTCGGTACCGAGGTGCTGCGCCTGCTGTCGGAGTTCTCTTCCAGCTTGGAGCACCGAATTGGCAGCCCGATCGAGGTGAGGGGTGTCGCGGTATCGGACGTCGAGAAGCATAAGGATGCTCCCGAGGTCCAGGGCTTGTACTTGACCGGGGATGCGCGCGAGCTGGTCACCCGCGACGACGTGGACATCGTGGTCGAGCTGATCGGCGGCATCGACTACCCGCGCGAGCTCGTCCTCGAGGCGCTGAAGGCGGGCAAGTCCGTGGTCACCGCGAACAAGGCCCTTGTGGCCGCCCACAGCGCCGAGCTTGCCGACGCCGCCAACGCCGCCGGCGTCGACCTCTACTACGAGGCGGCCGTCGCCGCCGCCATCCCGGTGGTGGGCATGCTGCGTCGCTCGCTGGCGGGCGACCAAGTGCAGAGCATCTCCGGCATCGTCAACGGCACCACCAACTTCATCCTCGACGCCATGGCCTCCACCGGCGCGAGCTACGAGGAAGCGCTCGCCGAGGCCACCCGCCTCGGCTACGCGGAGGCAGACCCGACCGCGGACGTGGAGGGCCACGACGCCGCATCCAAGGCCGCGATCCTCGCCTCCATGGGCTTCCACACCCGCGTGACCTTCGACGACGTGTACTGCGAAGGCATCACCAAAATCACCGCAGACGACATCGAGGCCGCGAAGAAGTCCGGCCACACCATCAAGCTGCTGGCCATTTGCGAGCGGCTTGTCGACGACGCCGGCAACACCACCGGCGTCAACGCCCGAGTCCACCCGACGCTGGTGCCCAACGAGCACCCGCTCGCTACCGTGGACAAGTCCTACAACGCCATCTTCGTCGAGGCAGAAGCAGCAGGTCGACTTATGTTTTACGGTAACGGCGCCGGCGGCGCCCCCACCGCATCCGCAGTGCTCGGCGACCTCGTCGGCGCTGCCCGCAACAAAGTCCACGGCGGTCGCGCCCCGGCCGAGAACCCTTACGCGGACTACCCGGTCGTCCCGTTCGAGCAGGTGACCACGCGCTACACCATCAACATGACGGTCAACGACCGCGTCGGTGTGCTCGCCGACCTCACCGCCCGCTTTGCCAAGGCCGGGATTTCGCTGTCCGCGGTGCGCCAGGAGGAGTCCGGCGACGAGGCCCACCTGATCGTTGTCACCCACGCCGCGCTCGAGGAGGACCTCAAGGCGATCGTGGAACAGCTTTCCGGCCACGACGACGTGCTCGCCGTCAACTCCGTCATCCGCCTCGACTCCTAAGGTTTCCGTCTATGGCTATCGATCTGCAGCCCGGCCTGAAAGTCAAGGTCACCGTCCCCGGCTCGTCGGCGAACCTGGGCCCCGGCTTCGACACCCTCGGCATCGCGCTGAGCATCTACGACACCGTTGAGGTCGAGGTCACCGAGTCCGGCCTCGACGTGGAGATCTTCGGCGAGGGCGCCGACGACCTACCCCGCGACAGCTCCAACCTCGTCGTCCGGGCCATCCAGTCCGGCCTGACTGCCGCCGACGTCTCCGCACCCGGCCTGCGCGTGGTGTGCCACAACAACATCCCGCAGTCCCGCGGCCTCGGCTCCTCTGCCTCGGCCGCCGTCGCGGGCGTGGTGGCCGCCAACGCGCTGGCGGGCTCGCCTTTGGACGAAGACGCCGTCGTGCAGTTGTCCTCCGAGTTTGAGGGCCACCCCGACAACGCCGGCGCATCCGCCCTCGGCGGGGCAGTGGTGTCCTGGACGGACATCCCCGTCGACGGCCAATCCAAGCCGTCCTACCGCGCCGTGCGCATCCCGGTCGACGAGTCCATCAAGGCCGTCGCCCTCGTTCCTGATTTCCACGCCTCCACCAACGCCGTGCGCAAGGTGCTGCCCAGCCACGTCACCCACACCGACGCACGCTTCAACGTCTCGCGCACCGCAGTGATGACGGCCGCGCTGCAGCATCACCCGCAGCTGCTCTTTGAGGGCACCCGCGACCGCCTCCACCAGCCGTACCGCGCCGACGTGCTGCCGGTGACGGCGGAGTGGGTCAACCGCCTGCGCAACCGCGGCCACGCTGCCTACCTCTCCGGCGCCGGCCCGACCGCGCTCGTGCTCACCACGACCGAGGTGGAGCCTTCGCTTCTCGACGAAGCCCGTTCCGCCGGCCTCCGCGTCATCGAACTCGAGGTCGCCGGTCCGGCCACCGCTGAGCGCGTGCGCGACTAACTATTCCGCGAACGAGTCACCCGGCGTAACTGTGTCGCGCAGCGGACCAGTGTGGTCGCGCGTCCTCGTCGGCAGGGAGCGGTTCCTAGACACGTACTGCGTTCCGTCCTGAAGTCGGAAGTACAGGTCAGGGCCGTGCGGCTGTATATAGGCGAGCCCGTGGCTAATCTCTGCGTGGCAGCTCGAGCACAGTGGGATCAGGTTGTCCATGTTCGTCTCGCCACCTTCTTCCCATTCCCGGATGTGGTGGATCTCGATGAAACGCTTGTGGTTGCAACCGGGCATCGCGCACTGGTGGCCCCAGGCCGTGAGCAAGGCGAGCACCTGGGCGTCCGTGGCGAAGCGGCGGGACCGGCCGACGTGGATAGTCAGTCCTTTCTTGTCTAGCAGGTGCAGCCGAACATTCGCGTTTGCGATGTAGCTTCGAACCTCCGCTGAGCGAGCCGAGGTGTTCTGCGGCATCCATGCCCCGCCGTCCTCCGTGAGCACAATATTGACGTGGGCGCCCGGTGCGCGCAGGGCGCTGACTGGGTTCGTACGCACCATCTCCATCATGGCAACAAAAGCGGGGTAGAGGTCCTTCCTTTCCGGATTGCCGTAGCGGGACGGGGGCCGCAAGATGCTGTCCATGTCCAACTTTGTCCGTGGGCGTTCTGTTTCCACCGTCTCGTCTGCAGGGCACGCCTCCGGTTCGTTTTCTACTGCGTCAATGAGCCTCTCTAGCTCCTCTGGGTCTGCAAGCTCGTCCACATCGGGGAGTTCTGCGCAGTAGTTCGCCAACTGCGCGATTTTCAGCGCGCAGAGCAGCGCCTGGCCCTGGACAGCCGGAAGCAGTGCGCGGAAATCGAGCATGCCGTCCGTGCGAAACTTCGCGGTGACCACTGGTTCCTCCGGCTCCCGTTCCTCGGCGGGATCGCTGCCGGCAAGGACCTGCTCGAGTTCGGAGTAACCGTGAATTAGAGCGAGGTCTACCAGTTCTTCTTCGTTCTGCTCGTGCATGTAGCGCAGCAGCAGGCGCATGGTGGAGTACGGCATGATGCCGGAGCGAAACGTCTCATACAGCAGGCGGAATCTGCGAAGACCCCGGGAGACGTGGACGTATTCGTAAGCCGTGGCCGTGGCAAGGTTGAGCTCGCGTTTGAGCCAGGTGGCGGTGGATGTCTCACCTCGCTGGGAGGCGATGTCGGCTTCATCGAGTTGGCCGAGGGCGTTAAGCATTTCGGCGCGGTGGAAGTGGGAATTGCGGTGGTGGTGCTTTAGCTCGTCGATAAGCAGAGATGTGCGCTCGGCTTTGATGGCTGTTGTCATGGCAGGTCCCCCGGGGATGGTTTGGCGGTTGCTGTTTGGCGTCGAGCGTAAACGCAAGAGTGTTCGATGTAAAGGATTTGTGTGTTCATTTTAGTGGACATCTGGGGGCGGATTCTGCAGTTGCGGAACCATCGTAAGTGCACATTTAGGGAAATGTCCGATTGTGTCCGATCGTTCCGCAACTGCAGAATGGAAAATGGAAAACGGGGGTATGTTCGATATGTCCGGTTGTGTCCGAACGTTCTGCAATTGCGGAAACAGGCATAAAAACGGGCATAAAAAGGGGCCGCACGAAAGCATCGTGCGGCCCCGGATCGCGCGAGCTTAGTGCTTCGCCTCGTACTTCTTCGGTTCCGGCAGGCCGCGCTCTTCGCGGACGCGGCGGGCGGTGTGCTCGAGGGTGATCAGCGCCTCGACAACCTGGGCCGGCTCGACCGGGAACGGCATGTTGTGGATGGTCTCCTCTTCGGCGGTCGCGGCCTTGGCAACAGCCTCGAGGACGTCGGTGTCCTCGGGGGACAGGCCCACCTCAGTCAGCGTGGTAGGCAGGCCGACCTTGGTGGTGAACTCGATGAAGTCTTCGATCTCCTCGGAGTCGGCGCCCTCCATGATCAGCTGGGCGAGAGTGCCGATGTTGACCTTCTCGCCGTGGGAGAGGCCGTGGGTTTGCTCGGCGGCGGACAGGCCGTCGTGGATGGCGTGGGCCGCGGCCAAGCCGCCGGACTCGAAGCCGAGGCCGGACAGCAGGGTGTTCGCCTCCACCACGGCGTCAAGCGCCGGGGTGACTACGCCTGCGCGAACCGCATCGAGGGCGGCGAAGGAGTCCTTGCGCAGAATGTCAGCGCACAGCTCTGCAAGAGCAGCGCCTGCGCGAGTGGGGTGGCCGCCGTTCATGGTGGTGCCGTTGCCCCTTGCGGTCGCGCGTGCCTCCACCCAGGTAGCCATGGCGTCGCCGATGCCAGCGACGAGGAACTGCTCCGGGGCGCCGGCGACCAGCTGGGTGTCGATGAGCACCAAGTCGGGGTTGCGGGGGAAGAAGCGGTATTCGTCGAAGGCGCCGTCCTCGGTGTAGATCACCGAAAGCGTGGAAGTCGGAGCGTCGGAAGACGCCGCGGTGGGCACCGAAGCCCAGCGGATGTCCGCCTCGAAGCCGGCGGCCTTCGCGGAGTCGATGGCGGAGCCGCCGCCGAGGCCGACCACCACGTCGTAGTTATTGTCCTTGATCAGCTTGACCGTGTCGTCGACACGCTCGGCGGTTGCGAAACCTTCGAACTTGACGCGGTTGACCGGGAGGCCTTCCTTTTCAAACCCGTCGGTGAGGGACTGTTCGACGAGGCCCCACACCGTGTCGTCGGAAAGCAGCAGCGGGTTCTCGCCGAGCTGCTTCAGGTACTTGCCCAGCTCGTGGATGGCATCTTTGCCCTGCACGTAGCGGGATGGACTGGAGAAAATGCTTGGCTTTGCTGTCATGCCCCTCCATCGTACCGTGACTTTTCGCTTTACGACGTCGCCTTCGGCCGGCTGCCGGGGCCGGGCAAGGCGATGATGTCGAACTCGTCTTTGGCGAGGTGCTTGCGCAGGTCCTTCTTGTCGAACTTGCCCACGGACGTCTTGTCGATGGAGTCCACAAAGGTCCAGTACTCGGGCGCCATCCACTTCGGCAGCACGTCGGCGAGCCCGGCGCGCAGGCGGGCGGCGGTCTCCGCGGTGGGGGCGACCTCGGCGGTCAGCTTGGTCACGGCGAGGGGGCGCTCGCCCCACTTGTCGTCGGGGATGCCGATGACGGCGCACTCGATGACTTCTTCGGACTCCATGATCAGGTTCTCCACCTGGGCGGAGTAAATCCATTCGCCGCCGGAGCGGATGACGTCGCGGGCGCGGTCGTAGAGCGTGAGGAAGCCGGCGTTGGTCACGGTGCCCACGTCGCCGGTGCGTAGCCAGCCGTCGGCGGAGAAGTGCTCGCGCTCGTCGTCGACATCTTCGCCGCGGAAGCGCGAGGCGATCTCGCCGGGCTCCTGGGTGGGCGAGTGGTAGTAGCTGGCGGCGACCATGTTGCCGCGGACCTGGATCTCGCCCTGGGTGAGGTCGGTGGGCGCCATGACCTGGCCGTCGTTGACCACGCGGTACTGCAGAGTGGGGGCGAAGCGGCCCTGGGAGACGCGGTAGGCCCAGCGGGCCTCACCCGACGCGCCCGACGGCGGCCGCGCCACGGTGCCGACGGTGGACGTCTCGGTCATGCCCCACACGTGCACCACGTCCACGCCGTAGCGCTCCTCCCACACCTTGATGAGTGCGGGCGGGGCGGGGGAGCCGCCGACGAAGATCTCCTGCAGGCTCATGCGCTCGGGCGGGTTATGCAGGTAATGCACCATCAGCTGGATCCACAGGGTGGGCACGCCGTGCGCCACGCGAGGGTGGGTGCCGGCGATGAGCTTGGCCAGGGTGGGCGCGGACATGTCCGAATCCGGCAGCACCAGTGGAGTGCCGGCCAGAAACGCGGCGAGCGGCACGCCCCAGCTGAGCACGTGGTAGATGGGGATGCAGCACAAGAACGTCTCGCCGTGGGTCACGGCGAGCGAGTCTGTGGCGCGCAGGCCCGTGGCCTCCAGCCACAGGGAGCGGTGCGAATACGCCACGCCCTTCGGCGCGCCGGTGGTGGCGGTGGAGTACACCAGCGCTGCGGCGGTGTTCTCCGGCAGTTCGGGCCATGGGTAGGACGTGGGCCGGCCGTCGAGAAGCTGCTCGTAGCTGTACACCTGGACTGAATCGGGGAGGTGCGAAGCTGCGTCATCGAGCGGGGCGATGCCTGTGAACGCCACAGCGCGCACGGTGGGGCAGTCTCGCAAGATCGTGCCCAGCTTCTCCGCCAGGCGAGGGTCCGCGACGATGACTTCGGACTCGGAGTGGTTGACCACGTACGCGATCTGATCCGCCATGAGCTGCACGTTCAACGGGTTGAACACCGCGCCTTTCGCGGCGACGGCGAACATGACCTCGATGTGCTCCGCGCAGTTGTACAGCAGCGTGGACACGCGCTGGTCGCCGTCAATGCCGAGGTCGCTGTGCAGCGCGTGCGCAAAGGCCGCGGCGCGCGCGCCAATCTCGGCGAACGTAGTCTCCTCCGCGCCGGATGCGCGCCACGTCGTGCACTTCGTGTTGGCGTGGGCGGTGGTGCCGAACTCCAAAATCCTGGCGACGGAGAACGGCACCTCCTGCATCGTTGAAAGCATGCAGGCCATGTTAGCGCGGGCCTGATTAGCGCAGGGCCTTCTATGCGCTACACTTTTGCGTGGATCGTGCGAATTGCACCCGTCCCGGAACTTTTCCGGTCGAGGGTGTTGGCGGAGCAACCGGGAGGAACGTTTCCCCGGGCCCGCGGGATCCGTAAGACCGCACACGACCGCTACCGGTGCATGCAAACGCGAATATCTGCGCGAATAAGCAGCTGGCTTAGCGACGAAAGGAAACACGTGACCGAAACCGGCACCGCGGCCGACCTCGCCGCAATGAAGATTCCGGAGCTGCGCAAGCTCGCCGCCGAGAAGGGACTCAAGGGGATCTCTGGGCTCCGCAAGGGGGAACTCATCCAGGCCATCGTCACCGGGCAGGTGCCGCGCAAGGACGGCGCCGCCGAGAAGCCGGTGGAGAAAGCGGAGAAGGCGGAGAAAGCGGAGAAGGCTGAGAAGCCGGCCGAGCCAGCTGAGAAGCAGCAGCCTGGCGACGACGACGAGTCCCGCGGGGCATCGCGCTCCGCGGCACGCCGCGCCCGCCGCAACCGCGCGCGCTCGCAGCACGACGAGCAGCAGGGCGGCGAAAACCGGGAGAACCGGGACAACCGAGACAACCGCGACGAGCAGGACGGCAATCAGGAGCGCGGCAACAACGACCGCGGCGGCCGCAACAACCACGGCAACAACAACCACGGCGGAAACAACAACGACGACCACCACGGCGGGGGACGCCGGGGCCGTCGCGGGCGCCGCAACCGTAACCGCAACCGGGATCACAACAACGGCGGCGGCAACCACGGAAACAACGGCAACAACAACGACAACCAGAACTTCAACCCGGAGGACCTGCAGGATGTCGCGGGTATCGCGGACGTGCAGGACAATGGCTCCGCGTTCATCCGCACCACCGGCTACCGCCAGTCCAACGCGGACGTCTACGTGCCGCAGAAGCTGGTGCGCCAGTCCGGACTGCGTTCCGGCGACGCGGTGACGGCGCAGGTGCGCGCGAACGGCCAGTCCCACTCGCAGGGCAACGGCCGCAACCGCCGCAGCTACAACCAGGTCGTGCGCGTGGATTCCATCAACGGCCAGACCACGGAGGCGGCGAAGGCGCGCAAGGAGTTCCACAAGCTCACCCCGCTGTACCCGAACCGCCGTCTGCGTCTGGAAACTGAGCCGAAGATCCTCACCACCCGCGTGATCGACCTGGTCATGCCGATTGGTAAGGGCCAGCGCGCGCTGATCGTCTCCCCGCCGAAGGCTGGTAAGACGACGATTCTGCAGAACATCGCCAACGCGATCGCCACCAACAACCCGGAGTGCTACCTCATGGTGGTGCTGGTGGACGAGCGTCCGGAGGAAGTCACGGACATGCAGCGCAGCGTCAACGGCGAGGTCATTGCCTCCACGTTCGACCGCCCGCCGTCAGAGCACACCGCCGTGGCCGAGCTGGCTATCGAGCGTGCGAAGCGCCTGGTGGAGATGGGCCAGGACGTGGTGGTCCTGCTGGATTCCATCACCCGCCTGGGCCGCGCGTACAACAACTCCTCCCCGGCGTCCGGACGCATCCTCTCCGGTGGCGTGGACTCCAACGCGCTGTACCCGCCGAAGCGCTTCCTGGGCGCCGCCCGCAACATCGAGGAGGGCGGCTCGCTGACGATCATCGCCACCGCGATGGTGGAGACCGGCTCGGCCGGCGACACCGTGATCTTCGAGGAGTTCAAGGGCACCGGCAACGCCGAGCTCAAGCTGGACCGCAAGATCGCGGAGCGCCGCGTGTTCCCGGCTGTGGACGTCAACCCGTCCGGCACCCGCAAGGACGAGCTGTTGATGAGCCCGGAGGAGGCGCGCGTGATGCACAAGCTGCGCCGTATCCTCTCCGCTCTGGATCCGCAGCAGTCCATTGACATGCTGATCAAGCAGCTGAAGAAGACGAAGACCAACGGCGAGTTCCTCATCGGCGTGGCCAACTCCGCGCCGATGGCGCAGACCGAGATGGAGGAGGACTACTCCTAATGGCAGACAAGACGCAGGTTTCGCTTGTCGACGACTACGTCGCCGAATACCAGGGCATCCAGGCCCAGATGGGCGACCCGGAGGTCGCGGGCGACCAGGACCAGTTCCGCAAGCTGTCCAAGCGCTACGCGGAGCTGCAGCCGATCATCAACGTCTACAACGACCTGACCCAGGCACAAGAGGACCACGAGGCCGCCGCCGAGATGGCCAACGAGGACAAGGAGTTCGCCGAGGAAGCCAAGCGCCTCGAGGGCGAGATTGTCCGCCTGGAGGAGGAGCTGGCCGACCTGCTCGCTCCGCGCGACGAGCACGACGGCGACGACATCATCATGGAGCTCAAGGCCGGCGCCGGCGGCGAAGAAGCCGCGCTGTTCGCCGGCGACCTGGCGCGCATGTACCAGAAGTACTGCGAGAAGCACGCCCTGACCTGGGAGGTGCTCGACGTCGCAGAGTCCGATCTGGGCGGTGTGAAGGACATGACCGTCGCGGTCAAGTCCAAGAACCCGTCCCGCGACGGCGCCTGGTCCAAGCTGAAATTCGAGGGCGGCGTGCACCGCGTGCAGCGCGTACCTGTCACCGAGTCCCAGGGCCGCATCCAGACCTCTGCCGCCGGCGTGTACGTCTTCCCGGAAGCCGACGAGATTGAAAGCGTCAACATCGACGAGAAGGATCTGCGCGTCGACGTGTACCGCTCCTCCGGCAAGGGCGGCCAGGGCGTGAACACCACCGACTCGGCCGTGCGCATCACCCACCTACCCACCGGCATTGTGGTGACCTGCCAGAACGAGCGTTCCCAGATTCAGAACCGTGCCCGCGCCATGCAGGTGCTGCAGGCCCGCCTGGACCAGCTGGAGCGCGAGAAGCAGGAGGCGGAGGAGGCCGAGGGCCGCGCGTCCCAGGTGCGCACCATGGACCGCTCCGAGCGCATCCGCACCTACAACTGGCCGGAGAACCGCATCTCGGACCACCGCATCAACTACAAGTCCAACAACCTGGATTCGGTGCTGGACGGCAACATGGACGACCTCATCACGGCGCTGCAGACCCACGAGCGCCAGGAGCGTCTTGAAGCAGAGTAGCGTCCGTTCCCAGATCGCGAGCGCCGCAAACACGCTGCGTGAGGCGGGCGTCGACTCGCCTGAGGTGGACGCGCGCCTGCTTGCCGCGCACGTGCTCGGCGTCGCGCCGATGCAGCTGATGTTCGCCGATGCACCGGCGGGCTTCGACGAGCGCTACACAGGACTCGTCGCCCGCCGTGCCGCGCGCGAGCCGCTGCAGCACATCACCGGCACCGCGCCGTTTTACGGCGTCGACCTCGCCGTCGGCCCCGGCGTGTTCATTCCCCGGCCCGAAACAGAGGTCCTCGCCGAGTGGGCGGTGCGGAAGCTTATCGACGCACCTCCGGCCCCCACCGTCGTCGACCTCGGGTCCGGCACCGGAGCCCTGGCCATCGCGGTTGCCCGGGCCAGGCCGGACGCGACCGTCTACGCGGTGGAAAAATCCCCGGCGGCGCGGGCCTACCTGCAGCGCAACGTCGATACGCATGCGCCCCAGGTCAACGTTGTGGCGGGCGACATGACCGACCCGGAGCTGCTCGCCGAAATCACCGCTGACGTGGTGGTGTCCAACCCGCCGTATGTGCCGGAGACGCTTCAGTTACAGGCGGAGGTCTACGCGGACCCGCACGAGGCCGTGTTTTCGGGCGCAGACGGGATGGCGGCGATTCGCGGGCTCGTGCCCGCGGTCAAGCAAATGCTCAAAGATGGGGGAGCGGTGGGCATCGAGCACGACGACACCACCTCTGAGGCTGCGCAGGCTGAACTGCGCGGCGGCGGTTTTGCGGACGTGCGCGCGTTGGAGGACATGACCGGGCGGGCCCGGTTTGTCACGGCGAGTAAGCTAGCCCGGTAACTGCCCGACGGCCAAGGAGCGAACATTGAGGGAAACGTACAACTGCCTCGACCCGCAAAAGCGCATCGAAGGTGTGCGCGCGGCCGCCGACGCCGTCCGGGCCGGCCGCTGCGTTGTTCTGCCGACGGACACCGTCTACGGCATCGGCTGCGACGCCTTCAACAACGACGCCGTGGAAACACTTCTGGCCACCAAACGCCGCGGGCCCGACATGCCGGTGCCGGTGCTGGTGGGCTCCTGGGTGACCATCCAGGGGCTCGTGCGCGAGTTCACTGAGACCGCGAAGACGCTGGTTGAGGCGTTTTGGCCGGGCGGGTTGTCCATCGTCGTTCCCGAGGCGCCCAGCCTGCCGTGGAACCTGGGCGACACTCGCGGCACCGTGCTGCTGCGCATGCCGAACCAGCCGCTGGCGCTCGAGCTTTTGCAGGAGACCGGGCCGATGGCCGTGTCCTCCGCCAACATCTCCGGCAACCCGCCGGCGACCACCGCCACCGAGGCGCGGCAGCAGTTCGGCGACGCGGTGCCTATCTACCTCGACGGGGGCACGGCGGAGATCGGGGAGCCGTCCACAATCATCGACATTTCCGGCCCCGCGCCGCGGATCCTGCGCGAGGGGGCGATTTCCGCCGAACGTATAGGTCAGGTCTTAGGGCTTGACCCGGAGAGCCTGCGGAGGAAGTAGCCGCCGATGAACGCCTCCGGTGTTCCGCTGCGTGAGCTGGGACTGGTCCTGCTCGTGGCGGCCGCAGTCACGTACCTGGCCACCGGGCCGGTGCGATCCATGCTCGTGCGCACGGGCAGGGTGGCGGAGATTCGCCAGCGCGACGTGCACACGCAGCCGACCCCGTCGCTAGGCGGGCTGGCCATGTTCACCGGATTCTTGGCCGCCTACGGGCTCGCGCAGCAGTTGCCGGCGCTGACCCGCGGGTTCGCCCCAGTCACCCCGGAAATGACTGCGGTACTGGTGGGCGGGCTCGCCATCGTGCTCGTCGGCGTGGTGGACGACCTGTACGAGCTGCGCGCGCTGACCAAGCTAATCGGGCAGTTCGCCGCCGCGATCATCATGACCGCGCTGGGCATTATCTTCACCGTGTTCTATCTGCCGTTCGGGGAAGGCACCACGCTCATCCTGGATCAAGCCCAGGGCATGGTCTTGAGCGCGCTGTTTACGGTGCTGCTCATCAACGCAGTGAACTTCGTCGACGGCATCGACGGGCTCGCCGCCGGGCTGGGCATGATCGCGGGCTCTGCGATCCTGATCTACTCGCTGGCGGTGCTCCACGACCAAGGCGGAGCGGTCTCCGCCTACCCGCCGGCGATCATCTGCGCGATCCTGGTGGGGATCTGCGCGGGATTTTTGCCCCACAACTTCGAGCCCGCGCGCATCTTCATGGGCGACTCCGGGGCGATGCTGATCGGGCTGCTGCTCGCCGCGGCGTCGATTTCGGCATCCGGCAAGATCAACATGTCGCTCTACGGCGCCGCCGACCTAGTGGCGCTGGTCAGCCCGATCATCGTTGTGCTGGCCGCGATCGCGCTGCCAGTGCTGGACCTGGTGTGGGCCGTGATCCGCCGCACCGCGCGCGGGCAGAGCCCGTTTGCCGCGGACGCAGGGCACATCCACCACCGCCTACTTCGGCTCGGGCACACGCACCGCCGCACCGTGCTGGTGCTCTACATGTGGGTCTCCGCCGTCGCCTTCGGTGCAGTGAGCTTTTCCGTGGTGCCGTTCAAAATCGCGGCGTCGTTAAGCGTGGCGGCGCTGCTGGTTGCGTTTTTGCTCACGCTGGTGCCCTTGGCCAAGGGAAAGATCGGCCCGGCAGGTAGGATGACGCAGCGTGAAACCGCTTGAAGTCAACGACGCTAACGCCATGACCGACCACCGCAAGCCTCTCGTGCGCGCGCTGAAGGTGGCCAGCTGGGCGCTCGTGGTGCTCACTGTGGTCGCGCTGATGGGGTGGGGCGCCGCCCGCGACCTGCCCGGCATCTGGGCCGCGCTGATGGGCGTCGCAGTGGGCGGAAGCTTCGTGCTGCTCACCGCCGCAACCGTGTTGGCCACCTCGAACTCCACCCCGAATGCCACGATGGCGATCGTGCTCGGCGGCTGGCTGCTCAAGATGGGTGTGCTGGTGCTGTTTTTCCTGTGGATCCGCGGCTTCGACTTCTACGACCACCAGGCGTTCGGCATCACCACGATGGCGGCCCTAGTTGTCGCCCTGGGTGCCGAAACCTGGGGCTTGATCACCACCCGCACCACCTACCTGGATTAGAGGTACGCGCAAGCTGTGACAGACCTAACAGCAGGGCGGAAAAGCGTCCGAGCTGGGTAGTTGCCCGGTTTCGTGGGTTGGGGTGGTGCGTCGGGGGGACAACTACACAGGTAAAACCTACTTTGCGCGGACGGCCTGTTAGGATTACCGCTGGGCTTGTTCCGAGTCGATATTAACCCTCGTAAGCAGGGGAAACCGGCGTAAGAACGACATCCCCTGCCCCCGCGGAAGCAGATGTGCGACGGAGTCCGCCGCGGAGGCAGTCTTTGTTGAAGACGTCCATCGCACCGCGCACCGAGCGCATCGGAGCGCGGCCCGAGAACGGGAGAGAACGCTGAGCGTTACAACTTTGGCCATGAAGGGTGAATTCCACGCACCTTCGCTTGGTCCAGAATTTTTCCCGGGGCAGACGTACGGCCAGCTCATTGGCGAAGACTTCGCTAATGGGTGGTTCGCACTCGATCGCATCATGCTCGTCCGCCTGTTCATGGCGGCGATTTTGGTGCTCCTCTTTGTTATTGCCTTCCGGAACCCGAAGCTGGTTCCCAAGGGCTTGCAGAATGTCGCCGAGATCGGTGTCGATTTCGTCCGCGTGCATATCGCGGAGGACACGCTGGGGAAGAAGGACGGCAAGCGGTTCCTGCCGCTGCTGTGCACCATCTTCTTCACCACGCTGTTCATGAACGTCGCAACGATCATCCCGGGCCTGAACATCTCGCCTAACGCACGTATCGGCATGCCGATCGTCATGGCGGTTGCGGCCTACATCGCGATGATTTACGCCGGCGTGAAGCGCTACGGCATCGCATACTTCAAGCACTCGACCGTGATTCCCGGCCTTCCGCCGCTGCTCCACCTTCTGGTGGTGCCGATCGAGTTCTTCTCGACGTTTATTCTGCGTCCGGTCACCCTGGCTCTTCGTCTTATGGCGAACTTCCTGGCTGGCCACATCATTCTCGTCCTGCTGTACTCCGCCACGAACTTCTTCTTCTGGCAGCTGAACGCATGGACGGCAGTGAGTGGCCTGACCCTCATCGCAGCGCTGCTGTTCACCGCATACGAGTTGATCATCATCTTCCTGCAGGCGTACATCTTCGCTCTGCTGACTGCGGTGTACATCGAGCTGTCGCTGCACGCGGATGCGCACTAACAAAGCGCGACCACACGGCCAACTGAATAACCCCACCATCTGTCACTCGCTCACCCGCACCCCGCGGGGGAGCACCTAGAAAGGGAACGACTTTCACATGAACGACATCATTCTTGCTCAGGCAGCGGAGACCGTGAACCGCTACGAGGGTCTCGGCACCATCGGCTACGGCCTCGCAACCATCGGCCCGGGCATCGGCATCGGCATGCTCGTCGGCAAGACCGTCGAGGGCATGGCTCGCCAGCCGGAGATGGCTGGCCAGCTGCGCACCACCATGTTCCTGGGTATCGCCTTCGTTGAGGCGCTTGCCCTGATCGGCCTCGTCGCCGGCTTCCTGTTCTAAAAAACACGAACGAGTAACCCGTACATTTTTTAGATCAGGAGCAACCAATGACTGACGTCACTGCATTCCTCGCTGCCGCAGAGGCCAGCGAGAAGCTGCCGCTGGAGAAGGAACCTTCCATTCTTCTGCCGGCAGCGTACGACGTGGTTTGGTCTCTTGTCGTTTTCATCATCGTCGGCCTACTTTTTGCGAAGTACGTCATTCCGAAGTTCCAGGAAGTGCTGGCGGAGCGCGAAGACCGAATCAAGGGTGGCATCGAGCGTGCTGAAGTCGCCCAAAAAGAAGCCAAGGCTGCCCTGGAGAAGAACAACGCCGAGCTTGCGGAGGCGCGCCACGAGGCCGCTGAGATCCGTGAAGCCGCCCGCACCCGCGGCAAGGAAATCGAGGCTGAGTCTCGTGCCCGCGCCGAGGAAGAGGCCCGCCGCATCATCGAGTCCGGTGAGAAGCAGCTGCAGGCCTCCCGCGAGCAGGTTGTCGCTGAGCTGCGCAACGAGATGGGCCAGAACTCCATCTCGCTGGCTGAGCGTCTGCTGGGCACCGAGCTGTCGGATTCGACCCGCCGCTCGAACACGATCGACGAGTTCCTGAGCGAGCTCGACCACGTGTCGACGAGGAAGTAGGCGAGATGAAGGCAGCTAGTCGCGAAGCACAGTCGCACGTTACGGGCAAGCTCGAGGAGCTGATCCGGAACGCCGACAATTCCGTCGCCGTGGCTGCGCAGATCGGTACCGAGCTGTTCCTCACCGTGGACCAGCTCGACACCGAGCGCGCGCTGCGTATCGCCGTGGCCGACACGTCGCTGGAGTCCTCGCAGCGCGAGGGCATAATTCGCGACGTCTTCGGCAACAAGGTTGCGGAGCCCACCCTGAACATCCTCACCGCTGCGGCGCAGCAGGAGTGGTCGACCCCGCGCGAGTTCCGCGCCGGTCTGGTCAACCTCGGCCGTCATGCGCTGGAGCTGGGTGCCAAGGAGCAGGGCCAGCTGGAGCAGGTGGAAAACGAGCTGTACCAGCTCTCCACGCTGCTCGAAGGGGAGAAGGAGCTGACCCAGCTGCTCTCCGACCGCACCGCGACCCCGGCGCAGAAGCGCGGACTGTTGGCTAGCGTGATTTACGGCAAGGTGACGATGTTCACCGAGGCACTGGCATTGCAGGTTATCGGCCGCCCCAACCACAACCCCGTCGACGACTTGGCCGAGCTGGCCGCGGGCGTCGCGGAGCTGCGTGGCAAGGCTGTCGCACGCGTGAAGGCCGCTGAGGCACTCAGCGACACCCAGCGCGATGCACTGGCCCGCAAGCTGGAGCAGATTTACGGTCGCGAGATGGCCATCCACTCTGAGGTTGACCCCAGCCTCCTCGGCGGAATGGTTGTCCGTGTGGGCGATGAGGTCATCGACGGTTCGACGCGCGGGAAGATTAACCGCCTGCGCACCGACATGGCGGCCCAGGCGACCAAATAGAAAACAACATGCTGGAAGAAACTACCGAGAGCAGGAAGAACATGGCGGAGCTGACGATCTCCTCCGATGAGATCCGTAGCGCGATAGCGAACTACACCTCGAGCTACTCCGCGGAGGCCTCCCGTGAGGAGGTCGGCGTGGTGACTTCGGCTGCAGATGGTATTGCCCAGGTTTCCGGGCTGCCAGGTTGCATGACGAACGAGCTGCTCGAGTTCCCGAACGGCGTCATCGGCGTCGCACAGAACCTCGAGACCGATTCCATCGGTGTCGTGGTGCTGGGTAATTTTGAGACCCTTTCCGAGGGCGACGAAGTCAAGCGGACGGGCGAGGTTCTCTCGATCCCGGTCGGCGAGAACTTCCTCGGCCGCGTGATCAACCCCCTGGGCCAGCCGATTGACGGCCTGGGCCCCATCGAGTCCAACGAAGAGCGTGCCTTGGAGCTCCAGGCCGCAAGCGTGCTCGACCGCCAGCCGGTCGAGGAGCCGCTGCAAACCGGCCTCAAGGCGATCGACGCCATGACGCCGATCGGCCGCGGCCAGCGTCAGCTCATCATTGGCGACCGCAAGACCGGCAAGACCGCAGTCTGCATCGACACCATCCTCAACCAGAAGGAATTCTGGGAGACCGGTGACCCGTCGAAGCAGGTGCGCTGCATCTACGTCGCCGTCGGCCAGAAGGGCTCCACCATCGCCGGTGTGCGCCAGACTCTGGAGGACAACGGCGCACTGGAGTACACCACCATCGTGGCGGCTCCGGCATCCGACTCCGCAGGCTTCAAGTGGCTGGCACCGTTCTCCGGCGCCGCCCTGGGCCAGCACTGGATGTACCAGGGCAAGCACGTCCTGGTGATCTACGATGACCTGACCAAGCAGGCCGAGGCATACCGTGCCATCTCCCTGCTGCTGCGCCGCCCGCCGGGCCGCGAGGCATACCCGGGCGATGTGTTCTACCTGCACTCCCGCCTGCTGGAGCGTGCCGCCAAGCTCAACGACGAGCTCGGTGCCGGCTCCCTGACCGCGCTGCCGATCATCGAGACGAAGGCGAACGACGTGGGCGCCTTCATTCCGACCAACGTCATCTCGATTACCGACGGCCAGGTCTTCCTGCAGTCTGACCTCTTCAACCAGGGCGTGCGCCCGGCTATCGACGTGGGCATCTCCGTGTCCCGTGTCGGTGGCGCCGCGCAGACCAAGGGCATGAAGAAGGTTGCCGGTAACCTCCGTCTTGACCTCGCCGCATACCGCGACCTGGAGGCCTTCGCGGCCTTCGCGTCCGACCTCGACGCCGCTTCCAAGAAGCAGCTCGAGCGCGGCCAGCGTCTGGTGGAGCTGCTGAAGCAGTCCGAGAACTCTCCGCAGGCAGTCGAGTACCAGATCATCTCGATCTGGTCCGCGAACCAGGGCGTTTTCGACGTCGTTCCCGTCGAGGATGTCCGCCGCTACGAGGCAGAGCTGCACGAGGCCATCCGCGCCAACGCACCGCAGGTCTACGACCAGATTGCGGGCGGCAAGCAGCTTGACGACGACTCTCAGGCCGCGATCCTGCGCATCAACGAGGACCTGGCGCGTAACTTCCAGGCTTCCTCCGGCGAGCGCATCGTCCGCGAGGCCGAGGCGGAGCCGCTCGACTCCAAGCACGTGGCCAAGAACCAGCTCAACGTCAGCCGCTCCTAGTGCGCGTGCAACGCGACTAGGACTACTACATAAAGGAAGGGAGGAAACACCATGGCAACGCTTCGCGAATTGCGCGACCGCATCAGGTCCGTCAACTCAACGAAGAAGATTACGAAGGCCCAGGAGCTGATCGCCACCGCGCAGATCACCAAGGCCCAGCAGCGCGTCGAGGCGGCTAAGCCGTACGCCGACGAGCTGAAAGACGTCATGGAACGCCTCGCGTCCGCGAGCTCCCTGGCCCACCCCATGCTCCACGAGCGTGAGAACGGCCGGGTCGCGGCAATCCTCGTGGTCACTTCTGACCGCGGTATGGCCGGCGGTTACAACCACAACGTCCTGAAGAAGGCCGCGCAGCTGGAGCGCATGCTCACCGATGCCGGGTACGAGGTAGTGCGCTACGTCACCGGCAACAAGGGTGTCACGCACTTCAGGTTCCGCGACATGGACGTTGAAGGTTCTTGGACCGGGTTCTCGCAGCAGCCGTCGTGGGATGACACCCACGGCGTGCGCCACCAGATCATCGACGGCTACATGGCAGGCTCCGAAGGCTCGGTGCCGCTGCGTGTCGACGGTGCCGAAGGTGCATCCGTGCGCGGCTTCGACGTCGTGCACGTCGTCTACACCGAGTTCGTCTCCATGCTGTCGCAGGAGGCCCGGGTCACCCAGCTCCTGCCGATTGAGCCGGTGCTGGAGGAGTTCAAGTACGAGCAGCAGGACATGCTGACCACCTCCGGCGAGGTGGGCCCGGACATGAGCTTCGAGCCCGACGCTGACACGCTGATGGAAGAACTGCTTCCGGTGTACGTCTCCAGGTTGCTCTACTCGATCTTCCTGGAGTCCGCTGCAGCGGAGTCGGCATCGCGCCGCACGGCTATGAAGAACGCGACGGATAATGCTACGGAGCTGGCTAACGACCTGTCCCGTGAAGCTAACCAAGCCCGTCAGGCAAAGATCACCCAGGAAATCACCGAGATTATCGGCGGCGCTGGCGCGCTGTCCGGTAGTGGAGAAAGTGACTAAATCATGACTACTGCTCACTCTTTTGATGAGCGCAACGACGAGCTGGCGGGTGCGGCTTCTGAGACCGACACCGCACCGGCTCAGGTCGAGAACACTCAGAACCCGCGCGGTTCTGAGAACGGCCGTGTCGTGCGCGTCATCGGCGCAGTCGTCGACGTGGAGTTCCCGCGTGGCGAGCTGCCCGCTCTGTACAACGCGCTCGAGGTCGACATCGACCTCGGCGAGATGTCCAAGACCATCGTGCTCGAGGTCGCCCAGTTCCTGGGCGACAACCTCGTGCGCACCATCGCTATGGCGCCGACCGATGGCCTCGTCCGTGGCGCTAAGGTGGCAGACTCCGGCAACCCGATCTCCGTGCCGGTGGGTGACCAGGTGAAGGGCCACGTGTTCAACGCGCTCGGCCAGTGCCTGGACGACCCGTCGGTGGGCGAGAACGGCGAGCGCTGGGGCATCCACCGCGAGCCGCCGGCGTTCAAGGACCTCGAGGGTAAGACCGAGATCCTGGAGACCGGTATTAAGGTCATCGACCTGCTCACCCCGTACGTCAAGGGCGGCAAGATCGGCCTGTTCGGTGGCGCTGGTGTGGGCAAGACCGTGCTGATCCAGGAGATGATTACGCGTATTGCACGCGAGTTCTCCGGTACCTCGGTCTTCGCCGGCGTCGGCGAGCGCACCCGTGAGGGCACCGACCTGTTCCTCGAGATGGAGGACATGGGCGTGCTGCCGGATACCGCGCTTGTCTTCGGCCAGATGGATGAGCCGCCGGGGGTCCGTATGCGCGTGGCCCTGTCCGGCCTGACCATGGCGGAGTACTTCCGCGATGTGCAGAACCAGGACGTGCTGCTGTTCATCGACAACATCTTCCGCTTCACCCAGGCGGGCTCCGAGGTGTCGACCCTGCTGGGCCGCATGCCTTCCGCCGTGGGCTACCAGCCGACCCTGGCCGACGAGATGGGTGTGCTCCAGGAGCGCATTACCTCGACCAAGGGCCGTTCGATTACGTCGCTGCAGGCCGTCTACGTGCCGGCGGACGACTACACCGACCCGGCTCCGGCCACCACCTTCGCCCACCTCGACGCGACCACCGAGCTTTCCCGTTCGATCGCGTCGAAGGGCATCTACCCGGCCGTGGACCCGCTGACCTCCACGTCTCGTATCCTCGAGCCGGGCATCGTCGGCGAGCGTCACTACGCGGTCGCGCAGAAGGTGATCGGTATCCTGCAGAAGAACAAGGAGCTGCAGGACATCATCGCCATCCTCGGTATGGACGAGCTGTCCGAGGAAGACAAGATCACCGTGCAGCGCGCGCGTAAGATCCAGCGCTTCCTGGGCCAGAACTTCTTCGTCGCAAAGAAGTTCACCGGCGACGAGGGCTCCTACGTGCCGCTCGAGGAGACGATCGACGCGTTCGACCGTCTCTGCGAGGGCGAGTTCGACCACTACCCGGAGCAGGCCTTCAACGGCCTTGGCGGTCTGGACGACGTCGAGGCTGCGTACAAGAAGCTGCAGGCGTAGGAGGGTAGAAGATGGCTGAACTTACCGCTCAACTGGTCGCGGTCGACCGCATGCTCTGGAAAGGCCAGGCAAGCATCGTCACCGCCCAGACCACGGAGGGTGAGATCGGCATCCTTCCTGGCCACGAGCCGCTCCTTGGCCAGCTCAAGGACAACGGTGTGGTGACCATCCGCCCGGTGGACGGCGAGCGCATTGTCGCCGCCGTCCAGGGTGGCTTCCTGTCCGTTGTGGGCGACAAGGTGACCATCTTGGCCGACTACGCGATCTTCGCCGACGAGGTTGACACCGCTGAAGCGGAGTCCCACCTCCACGACGAGGACCGCGTTGTCAAGGCACGTTCCGAGGCGGAGCTCGCCGCGGTTCGCCGCCAGAGCCAGTAGACGTCTCTGGCAAGGAAGGCATAGACGCCGACCGCCACGAACACACCCCCTCTCGGGAAACCGGGAGGGGGTGTTTCAGATTTGTGCGATATGATCACTGGCAAATGTCTATCCAGCGTGGTCGAGGAGGTTTGGCCGGGATGATGGTCGTCGCAGTTGTTGCAGCGCTATTCCTGGTAGTCCTCGCAGCGGCCGCGGGGTGGCGCTTTGCCATGGTGCGCAACTCCGGCGCGCGAGCGATGATGCGCGAGCTGCCGGCAGAGGGCATCCACGGCTGGCGGCATGGCGTGCTGCGCTACGACGGCGAGCGGCTGCTGTTTTTTAAGCTGCGCTCGCTGACATTCCACCACGACGTGGAGTTGGATCGCCGCGGGGTGGAGTTTGAGGGCTTCAGGGACGTGACCGAAGGTGAACGGGAGTTCATGCCGGAGATCGGTCACGTCCTCCGCTTTACTGGCCCGCAGGGCGATTTCGAGTTCGCGGCGGACCGCCACACGGAGATGGGGCTGGTGTCGTGGGTGGAGGCGGCACCGGATGTGCGCCAGGAGCGTATCGACGTGCGTTCGCTGGCCCAGCGCGCGCAGCGCGATGCAAACCAGCGCTAAGGGCGGCTGTACCCTGACAGGCATGCGTCTTGTCATAGCCCGTTGCTCTGTGGATTACGTCGGCCGCCTGGATGCGCACCTGCCGGAGGCGATGCGCCTGATTCTGGTCAAGGCGGACGGGTCTGTGTCCATTCACGCGGACGACCGCGCCTACAAGCCGTTGAATTGGATGACGCCGCCGTGCACCACTCGGGTGGAGCAGGTGGTGGACGTGGACGGCGAGGACACCGGCGAAGAGCTGTGGATCGTGGAGAACCCGAAGGGCGAGCAGCTGCGGATCACCATCTCCGAGGTTGTGCTGGATGAAACGAAGGAGCTCGGCCAGGATCCGGGGCTGGTCAAGGACGGCGTGGAGTCCCACCTGCAGGAGCTTCTGGCGGAGCACATCACCACGCTCGGCGACGGCGTGACCCTGGTGCGCCGGGAGTACCCGACCGCGATCGGCCCGGTGGACATCCTGGCGCGCGACCCGCAAGGAGGCACGCTGGCGGTGGAGGTGAAGCGCCGCGGCGGCATCGACGGCGTGGAGCAGCTCAGCCGCTACGTGGAGCTGCTCAACCGCGACGAGCTGCTGCGCCCGGTGCGCGGCGTGTTCGCGGCGCAGGAGATCAAGCCGCAGGCGCGCACGCTCGCGGGCGACCGCGGCTTCGAGTGCGTGACCCTGGACTACGACGAGCTGCGCGGCATCGAGTCCGCGGAGCTGCGCCTGTTCTGATGCCGCGGAGGAACCGACGCCAGCACCAGGTGTCGCGGTACGTGCTGCCCAGGGACGGCTCCACGTTCATCGGCACCCAAGAGATGGAGGGGCCGAGCTGGACCAACGGGGAGATCTTCAAGGTCCGCCAGATCGGGTCGGCGGCTGCGACGAAGTACTACATCTGCCCGGGCTGCAACCAGAACATCCCACCCGGGGTGGCGCACGTGGTGGCGTGGCCGCGCGATACCGGCCGTGGCGCGGACGACCGGAGGCACTGGCACAAGCACTGTTGGCAGCGGCGCTAGGATTGGCCGCATGATTGCAGCGTTTTCTGTGGCACCGACCATGACCGAAAACTCTAACGCGGAGATGTCCGACGTTGTCGCCCGGGCGGTGAAGGTGGTCCGCGAGTCGGGCCTGCCGCACGAGACCACGGCGATGTTCACCACCATCGAGGGGGAGTGGGACGAGGTCATGGACGTGATCAAGCGGGCGACGCAGGCGGTGGAGGAGGTCTCCCCGCGCGTGTCGCTGGTGGTCAAGGCGGATATCCGCCCCGGCTACGAGAACATGCTGCAGCAGAAAGTGGAATCCCTGAACAAGCACTTGGAGGCGTAACATGACCAACCCGCAGTTCACCGGCGGCGCGATCGACCTGGGAGCGCTCGCGGACCGCAACGACGAGGCGCAGGGCGGCTTCGAGCCGTTCATCACGGTCACCGAGGCCAACGTTGAAAAGGACATCTTCGAGCGCTCCATGCAGATTCCCGTGGTGCTGCTCATCGGCACGCCGCGCAGCCCAGATTCGGAGAGCTTGAAGGCCCAGTTTGAGAAGTTGGCGGCGGGCCAGCGCGCCTTCTTGGTCGGCTACCTGGATGCGGACGCCACCCCGCAGGTCGCCCAAGCGATGGGCGTGCGCGTGCTGCCTACGGTGGTCGCGCTCGCGGGCGGGCGGCCGGTGGCCAACTTCGAGGGCAACCAGCCGGCGGACGAGCTCGAGCAGTGGGTTGGCGCTTTGGTCAGCCAGGTGGGCCCGCAGTTGCAGGGGCTTGCCGACGACACCACGCCCGCCGAGGACACCGAGGACCCCCGCCTGGACCGCGCCACGGAGGCGCTCAACGCCGGCGACTTCGACGCCGCCACGGCGGTCTACGACGAGATCCTCGCGGACGACCCAACCAACGCCGACATCAAGCAGGCGAAAGCGACCGTGGCCGTGCTCAAGAGGGTGCAGGGGCAGGGGGAGCCGGAGGGTGACGTCGAGAAGCTGCTGTGGCTCGCGGACAATGAGTTTGTGGCAGGCCAGCCTGAGGCGGCCTTCGACCGCCTGCTGGAGCACGTCAAGGCCGAGCCGCGCGCCAAGGAGCGGCTGCTGGAGCTGCTGACGCTTTTGGAGCCGGGTGATCCGCGCGTGATCGCGGCGCGCACCCGGCTCGCCAGCGCCCTGTTCTAGCGGCGCAGGATGTAGTACTGCGCGCTCATCGCCGGCACGTGCAGCTCGGCGGACTGCTCGAAGCGGTCCCACTCGGTCGGCTCGGTGGTGAGCACCTGCGGCAGGTCGTTGCCGGCGCCGCCGTAGACGGCGTCGTCGGTGTTGACCAAAAGCTCCCACTCGCCGGCCTCGGGAAGCCCGAGGCGGTAGTTGGGCTGGGAGGCACCGGAGAGGTTCACCACGGCGAGCACCGGGGTGGCGTCCACGCCCCAGCGGATGTAGGCGAGGATGTTGTTCGCGGCGTCGTCGCCCTTGACCCACTGGAAGCCCATCGGGGTGTTGTCCTGCGAGTACAGCGCCGGGGTGTCGCGGTAGACGCGGTTTAAGTCGCGCACGAGGCGCTGGATGCCGCGGTGGTAGCCGTGGCCCCAGCTATCGGCAATGTTGTCCCAGTTGACGGAGTGGGCCTCGTCCCACTCGGTGGTCTGGCCCCACTCGCAGCCCATGAACAACAGCTGCTTGCCGGGGTGCGAGAACATGTAGCCGTACAGGGCGCGAAGGCCCGCGGCCTTGTTCCAGTCGTCGCCGGGCATGCGAGTCCACAGCGAGCCCTTCCCGTGGACCACTTCGTCGTGGCTAAAGGGCAGCACGTAGCGCTCGGAGAACGCGTAGACCAGCGAGAACGTGATCTCGTTGTGGTGGTAGGAGCGGTGGATGGGATCCAGGGAGAAGTACTCCAAGGTGTCGTTCATCCAGCCCATGTTCCACTTCAGCGAAAAGCCGAGTCCGTCGGCGTCGGTCTGCGCGGTCACGCCCGGCCAGGCGGTGGATTCCTCGGCGATGGTGAGCACGCCGGGGTGCTCGCGGTGCACGGTGGCGTTCATTTCCTGGAGGAACTGCACCGCCTCCCAGTGCTCGCGGCCGCCGTACTGGTTGGGCAGCCACTCGCCGGGTTCGCGGGAGTAGTCCAGGTAGAGCATGGAGGCCACGGCGTCCACGCGCAGGCCGTCCAGGTGGAACTCCTCGCACCAGTACAGGGCGTTAGCCACCAGGAAGTTGCGCACTTCGCGGCGGCCGAAGTCGAAGACATAGGTGCCCCAGTCTTTCTGCTCGCCGCGGCGCCAGTCGGGGTGCTCGTAGAGCGCGGTGCCGTCGAAACGCGCGAGCGCGAAGTCGTCTTTGGGGAAGTGGGCTGGCACCCAGTCCACCAGCACGCCGATGCCGTTGGCGTGCAGCGTGTCCACGAGTTTGCGGAACTCGTCCGGGCTGCCCCAGCGCGCGGTCGGGGCATAGTAGCCGGTGACTTGGTAGCCCCAGGAGCCGCCGAAGGGGTGCTCCGCCACGGGCAGGAATTCCACGTGGGTGAAGCCGTTTTCCACCAGGTAGGGCACGAGCTCCTCGGTCAGCTGGGCGTAGTTGGAGCCCTGCTTCCAGGAGCCGATGTGGCACTCGTAGACGCTCATAGCGGAGTTGGTGGGGTCGATGCCGGCGCGCGCGTTGATCCACTCTTCGTCGGTCCACTCGAACTCGCTCGGCGCGGCCACCACGGAGACGGTCTCCGGCGGGGTGAGCGTGCGTTTGGCCAGGGGGTCGGCCTTGTCCACGCGGGTGCCGTCGGCGGTCTGGATGGCGTATTTGTAGGTCGCGCCGTCGCCGATGCCCGGGATGAAAACCTCCCACACACCGGAGGCACCCAATGAGCGCATGGGGTACTGGTTGGGGTTCCACCCGCAGAAGTCGCCGATGACGGCCACGCCCTGGGCGTTCGGCGCCCACACGGCAAACGAGGTGCCGCTGACCTCGCCCAGGGAGGTCTCGTAGGAGCGCACGTTCGCGCCGAGGACCTCCCAGAGGCGTTCGTGGCGGCCCTCGTTGATCAAGTGCAGGTCCAGCGAGCCCAGGGTGGGCAGGAAGTGGTACGCGTCCGCCACAATGCGCGGTTCGGCACCCGGGTAGGTGACGCGGAAGCGGTAGTCGGGCGCGTGCTCGTCGTCAAGCGAGATTGCCCAGATGTCGTCGCCAATGAGCTCCATGGCGCGGGCGCCGTTGTGGATGAGCAGCTCCACGCGCTCGGCGCCGAGGAAGCGGGTGCGCACGACGGATCCTGCGCCCACGCGGTGCCAGCCGTAGAAATCGTGGGGCGCGTGGTGCTTGCACTCGATGAGGCGCTGGCGGTCGCCTTCGGGGATGAGCAGGTCGGTGTTCATGAGCTTCCTTAGGGACGGTAGTCGTGGTCTGAGATCTGACGGTACGCAAGTGCTTCTCGACGAACCGAAGGCACCTCCGGCAACCGGAAAATATGCGCGACGTTCTTCTCGGGTGCGAGGCGGATGAAGTTGCCGGTCTCGGCGGTGGTCCAGGTGTAGCGCTCGCCGGTGATCTGGTCGTGCACCTCGAAGGTTTCGCCGTCGTTGAGGCCGACCGCGGAGGCGTCGACACGCAGCATGCCCTCCTGGGTGGAGGAGGGATCCAGGTTGACCACCACGAGCACCGCGTTGCCGGTCTCCGCGTCGACCTTGGAGTAGGCGATGATGTTGTCGTTGGCGATGTCGTGGAAGCGGATCTGGCGCAGCTGCTGCAGCGCCGGGTTGTCGCGGCGGATGGTGTTGAGCAGCGTGAGGTACGGCTCAAGCGAGGCTCCCTTTTCCAGCGCGGCGGCGAAGTCGCGGTGGCGCAGCTGGTACTTCTCGCTGTCGTGGTACTCCTCGCTGCCTGCGGCCATGGGGCGGTCCTCGTAGAGCTCGTAGCCGGAGTAGACACCCCACAGCGGGCTCATGGTGGCGGCCAGGGTGGCGCGCAGCGCGAACGCCGCCGGGCCGCCCTGCTGCAGCGTGGCGTGCAGGATGTCGGGGGTGTTGACGAAGAGGTTGGGGCGGGAGACGTCGGCGACGTCCACGAGCAGCTGTGCGAAATCGGTCAGCTCCGCCTTCGTGGTCTTCCACGTGAAGTGGGTGTAGGACTGCGAGAACCCGGCCTTGGACAGCCCGTACATGCGCGGCGGGCGGGTGAACGCCTCCGCGAGGAAGATCACGTCCGGGTCGGTCTCGTGCACCTTCGCAATCAGCCAGTGCCAGAAATCCACCGGCTTGGTGTGGGGGTTGTCCACGCGGAAGGTGGTCACACCCAGGTCCACCCAGTACATGAGCACGCGGTAGATCTCCGCGTAGAGCTTCTCCGGGGCGTTGTCGAAGTTGAGCGGGTAGATGTCCTGGTACTTCTTGGGCGGGTTTTCGGCGTAAGCAATCGTGCCGTCGGCCAGGACGGTGAAAAACTCCGGGTGCTCTTTCGCCCACGGGTGGTCGGGGGCTGCCTGCAGCGCGAAGTCGAGGGCGATTTCCAGGCCCAGCTCGTTGGCGTGGTCCATCATGTCCAAGAACTCGTCCTCGCCGCCTAAGTTCGGGTCGAAGGCGTCGTGGCCGCCGTGCTTGGAGCCGATCGCCCACGGCGAGCCGACGTCGCCGTCTTCGGGGGTCAGCGTGTTGTTGCGGCCCTTGCGGTTGACCTCGCCGATGGGGTGGATCGGCGGGAAGTACACGGTGTCGAAGCCCATGTCGGCCACGCGCTGCAGCTGCGCCGCGGTGGTTTCCCACGTGCCGTGGACGGGGTTGCCCATCGCGTCCACGCCGCCGGTGGAGCGGGGGAACAGCTCGTACCAGGAGTTCACCAGCGCCTCGCGGCGCTCCACCAGGATATCGGCCACGGGTCCGCGTGTGACAAGCTCGCGCAGCGGGTACTCGGCCAACACGTCGCGCACTTCCTGCGAGACGCAGGGCGCGATGCGGTCGGCGAGCGGCAGCGTGTCGTCGAGAAGCAATGTGCGCGCGTTCTCCAGCACCTGCGGCGAGGGGGTCTGGGCGATGGCCGCAGCGAACAGGTCCGCGCCATGGGCGATGTCGTTGGCCAGTTCTTTCTCCGTCTGTCCCGCGGCGAGCTTCTTCTCCACCGCGTTGCGCCACGTGGCCATCACGTCGCTCCACGCGTCCACCCGGTAGCGCCACAGCCCCTTTTCGCGGGGGATGAAGATGCCGTGGACGTAATCCGGGCGGTAGACCTCCTGGTGCATCGGCACCGAGAACTGCTCGCCGGACGGGGACACCAGCACCAGCGTCGCGGCGATGGCGTCGTGGCCCTCGCGCCACACCAGCGCCGAAATAGGCACCACCTCGCCGACCACCGCCTTCGCGGGCAACGTGCGACCGGAAACCTGGGGGCGCACATCGTCGATGCCAAAGCGAGCAACCATTTTTCAGACCCTCTCAACCTGCCTGCATTCCATCAGCCAGGGTAGCGCGGGCCTCCCACACACGCGGGCCGAAATAGGTAAAGATGGATGCGTGAATGCGAGTGAGGAATTGGTGACAGATCCGGACCTGCTGGTGGACATGCGCGACGTGGAGTTCATCCGCGGCGGCAACACCCTCGTCGGTCCCGTGACGTGGCAGGTGGAGCTGGATGAGCGGTGGGTTGTCGTCGGGCCCAACGGCGCCGGCAAGACCACGCTGATCCGCATGGCATCGGCGCAGGAGTTCCCGTCGAAAGGCAACGTGTTCATCCTGGGTGAGCGCGTCGGCGCCACCGACATGCGCGACCTGCGCGCGGCGATCGGCGTGACCTCGTCCGCGGTGGCGCAGCGCGTGCCGGACAACGAGAAGGTGGGCGACTTGGTCGTCTCCGCCGGCTACGCCATTCTGGGGCGCTGGCGCGAGGACTACGACCAGATGGACTACGACCAAGCCCTCGAAGTGCTCGAGCAGGTCGGCGCGATCCACCTGATTGACCGCACTTGGGGCACGCTGTCCGACGGCGAGAAGAAGCGCGTGTTGGTCGCGCGCGCGGTGATGACCAACCCGGAGCTTCTGATCCTGGACGAGCCGGCCGCAGGCATGGACCTGGGCGGGCGCGAGGACCTGCTGGCCTACCTGGGCGATCTGGCCATGGACCCGGACGCACCGGCGATTGTCATGATCACCCACCACTTAGAGGAGATCCCGGCGGGCTTCACCCACGCCATGCTGCTGGACGAGGGAGAGGTGGTCGCCCAGGGGCTTATCGACGACGTGCTGACCTCCGAAAACGTCTCGCGCGCATACCACCAGCCCATCGAGGTCACGGTGGACGAGGGCCGCTTTACTGCGCGCCGGGCTCGCGCCAAGCGCGGGGGTGCGCACCGGGCGTAAGCCTGGGGGTTTTCGGCCATGCCCACGAGAAGGAATCGCACCCAGGGCGTGCTGACGCACGACGTCGGCGACACCATCGACGTCCACGAGCGCAGCGGGTTTCAAGGTGCCCGCCTGTCCGCGACGGTGATGCTGCTTCGCGACGGTGCGGACGGGCTCGAAGTGTGGATGCAGGAGCGCGTGTTATCCATGCCGAATTACCCGGGCATCACGGTCTTTCCCGGCGGCGGGGTGGATTCGCGCGATTTCCCGCCGCGCGCGTGGGACGACGGCGAGCTGTGGCTCGGCCGCTCCGCCATTTCCCTGGCCCGCCAGCTGGGCGTGACCAAGTACAAGGCGCACGCGCTGCTGTTCGCGGCGGTGCGCGAGCTGTTCGAGGAGACCGGCACGCTGCTCGCCGTGGACGACGACGGCGTGTTGCTGGGCGACGCGCGCCCCTTCCACGAACACCGCCTGAAGCTGGAGTCGCACGAGCTTTCGCTTACCGACGTGCTCCGCGAGTCCAACCTCAACGTCTGCGCCGACCTGGTCAAACCGCTCGCGAGGTGGGTAGGCAAGTCTGAAAGTGGCAACTGGTTCGACACCTTCACCTTCGTCGCCGCCAACCCGGAGGGTCAGGAGCCGGACGCGAACACCGACGAGGCGGACGACGCCAACTGGTTTCCACCAAGGCTGATCTTGGAGGGCTGGCGCCACGGCCTGGTGCGCCTGGCGCCCTCGACGTGGGCGCAGCTGAACGAGGTGGCGCGCTTCGAGGACGCGGAAGAGGCGCTGGCCGCCGCGTGGCGCGCGGACTTGTCGCCGGTGGTGGGCGACCCGGTGGACGACTTGCGCTACCACGACTTCTTCTCGTTCACGCCGATGGACAGGATTGGACGCCGCGGTGGGATTTAGCGTTGCAGAAGCCCGCTTTTTGGCGGCGCACGCCGGGGAGATCGCAGACGTTGCGCCGGAGGTGGCGCTGACCAAGCAGTCGGTGTTCGCGGACCGCGCGGTGCTCGACGCCCGCTTCGGCGAGTACGCCCGCGCTGTCAGCGTGCTCATCTCCTCCCAGCGCGCGGCAACGGGGAAGTTTCCGCAGCACTGGCTCACCGACGCCGACGCGGCGCAGCAGGCCACCCCGGCGCGCGTGGCGCGCGTGCGGGCGAAGCGCATTGCCGACGCTGAGGTGGAGTTCGTCCACGACGTGACCTGTTCGGTGGGCTCGGAGGCCCCGGCGTTTCTTGGCGCCGGCGTAGCCTGGCTCGGCTCGGACCTGGACGCCGCGCGCCTGGTTATGGCCCGCCACAACCTTGGGCCCGACGCCTGGCTGGCCCGCGCGGACGCGCTTGCGCCGGTGAGCACGGGCGGGGCGGTGGTAGCCGACCCCGCGCGCCGGGCTGGCGGCAAGCGGATCACCGACCCGGCGAAGCTCCTGCCTCCGCTGCCGGACCTGCTGGCGGCGCACGCGGGCCGCGAGATGGCGGTCAAGTGCGCGCCGGGCATCGACTACTCCGGGTGGGATGGTCTGGTCAGCGTGGTTTCGGTGGACGGAGGCGTGAAGGAGGCGTGCCTGTATACGCCGGGGTTGGCGGGCGGAGCTCGCAGAGAAGCAGTAGTGCTCCGGGACTTCGAGGAGCGCGTCACCGACGCCGAGCCGGACGAGGTGGAGGTCACCGCGCCGCGCAAGTGGATCATCGAGCCGGACGGGGCGGTGGTGCGCGCCGGGCTGGTTCGGCAGTGGGCCGCGCGCCACGGGCTGAGCATGCTGGACGAGCACATCGCCTACACCACGGGAAATGCGATCCCGGAGGGTTACAGCGGCTTCGAGTTCATCGAGGCGGTGCCGCTGCGCGCGCTGAAGAAGACGCTTGCCGGCCACGGCGCGGGCAGCGCGGAGATCCTCGTGCGCGGGGTGGACGTGGACCCGGACCAGCTGCGCAAGAAGCTCAAGCTGCGCGGGGACAGGCAGATGGGCGTGGTGATCGCGCGCGTGGGCAACGACGCGGTGGCGCATGTGTGCGGCGCGCGCGTGCACGCCTAACCTGTGGGCATGGTCTACCTCGATCACGCAGCCACCACCCCCATGCGCCAAAGCGCCATAGACGCGTGGGTGGAGCACGCAGGAGCGCTCAACGCCGGCAGCCAGCACGCCGCTGGGCGCAAGGCGAACGCGGTGCTCGCCGACGCCCGCGAGCGCATCGCCGCGGCCCTGGGCGCGGACCCGGTGGAGGTGGTGTTCACCGGCTCCGGCACCGAGGCGAACAACATCGGGGTGCGTGGGCTTCACGACGCCTCCGGCGGAGGCCGCGTCGTGTCCACCCCGATCGAGCACCCGGCAGTGCTCGAGGTAGTCAAGTCTCTGGGCCAGACCGAATGGTTGCCGGTGGGGCGAGACGGCGTGGTTTCGGACTTTTCTGCGTTGGATACCCCGGCCGCGGTGGCGGCGGTGATGTGGGCGAACAACGAAACCGGCGCGATCCAGCCAGTGCACGAGGCGGTTGCGCGGGCCGGGGCCGCGGGCACCCCAGTGCACGTGGACGCGGTGCAGGCGGTGGGCCACATTCCGGTGGATTTTCACGAGCTCGGCGCCGCCACGCTTGCGGCCAGCGCGCACAAGTTCGGCGGCCCGCGCGGGATGGGTCTGCTTTTGGCGCGCCGCTCGCCGGCGCCGAAGCCGGTGATCTTTGGCGGCGGGCAGGAGCGCGGCATCCGCTCCGGCACGGTGGACGTGGCCTCGGCCGCGGCGACAGCGGCGGCGCTGGAGGAAGCTGTCGCAGAGATGGGGCAGGAGCAACAGCGGATCGCGGGCCTGCGCGATGCGGTGATTTCGGGGGTGAAAGAGGCGGTGCCGGAGGTGATCGTCGCAAAGCATGAGCCCTGTCTTCCGGGGCACGCGCACTTCATGTTCCCCGGGGCGAACGCGGATGCGCTGATCATGCTGCTGGATGCGCAGGGCATCCAGGTGTCGGCCGGGTCGGCGTGCGCCAGCGGTGTGCTGCGCATGAGCCACGTGCTGGAGGCGATGGGGTTTTCGGAGTGCGAGGCGATGGGCGCGCTGCGCGTGACGGTGGGGCGGACGAACACGCGCGAGGACGTCGACGAGTTTCTCGCCGCGATCCCGGAGGTGGTGGAGCGGGCGCGGGCCGCCGGCGCGCTGTAACTTGCGTGTCGCGTGTGGTGCGTGTGACTTCAGTGGTTTAGTGTGTCGGTCATGCAGATTTCTCGCCGCATCCGTACCGCAGCCGCCGCCGTGACCGCGCTCGCCTTGGGCCTGAGCGTGATCAACCCGGTGACCGGGCCCGCAGACGCCCAGTCCATCCCGGGCGTGGTCTCCGGCGTGGACGTGGCGGGCCACCAGCGCCCGGGCGGCGCCGCCATTGACTGGCGCTCCGTGAGTACCGTCGGCGGCCAGGACTTCGCCTACGTGAAGGCCTCCGAGGGCGACGGCTGGAAGAACGACTTCTACGACGAAGACGCCAAGGCCGCAGCTGACGCCGGGCTGAAGGTGGGCGCCTACCACTACGCGCGCCCGGCGGAAGACCCGGTCGCGCAGGCGCGGTATTTCGCCTCCGTGGTCAACGACGGCCCGGCGACCCAGCTTCCGCCCGTGCTGGACCTGGAGGTCGACGAAGGCCTGGGCCCGGTGCAGCTGGCGGGCTGGACGCAGGCGTTCCTCTCTGAGCTGGAGGCGCGTACCGGCACGCGCCCGATGATCTACACGTACCGCTACTTCTGGTACGAGCGCATGAACGATACCCGCGCCTTCACCTCGTACCCGCTGTGGTTGGCGGCTTACCAGAACCGCCCGCCGGCCCCGGTCGGCGGCTGGGACAAGCTTTCCTTCTGGCAACGCAGTGATTCCGGCCGAGTGGTAGGCATCAACACGCCGGTGGACATGAACATCTTCAACGGCAACGCCGCGCAGCTGGGCCAGTTCGCGGCCGGCGACCTGCGCGCTGGCGGCGGCCTGCTGGAACAGTTCCAGGCACCGGACTCCGGCGAGCTGAAGGTGCTCGAGCAGGACAGCACCAAGCTCGTCGTGGCCATCCTCGCGCTGGCCGCGGGCGGTCTGGGGGCGCAGCAGCTTATCGACGCCGCCCGCCTCGCCGGCTTCGACCCGACCGACGCGGACAACATCGCCAACCTCGTCCGCGCGTTGGCGGGCCAGGGCGAGCTGCCGATCGAGGACCTGCAGAAGATGATGGTCGGTGACTACCAGATCGGCGACCTGCTCATCCTGCTGGACAACGCCGCGAAGGAAGCGAACAGGGGCTAAAGACCGAGCGCACTCAGGATCGCCCCCGTCTGCTGCGGCAAGCGATTGTGCGCGACACCGTGCACTTCCACCACGCGGCCCAGACGCGATGACGCGGCCGGCACCACCCGGTCCGCGTCGGAGGTAACCGAGACGACCTTCACACCTTCCGGGATCTGAGGCGCGGTGTCGTGCTGGTCCAGCTGCGTGAACGATTCTCCGAGTACGCGGCGGATCAGCCATTTCGGGCGCCAGCCGGTGTCGGTGCCGCGCCAGGACGCGCCAAGGCCGACAAGCGTGTGCACGCGCTCGCGCACACCGGGCACCGCAAGGGTACGCAGCCCGACCAGGCCGCCGTAAGAATGGCCCACGATGTCTACCCGTTTCGTGCCCTCGGGCAGCGACATGACGAGTTCGGCGATTTGGGCGGAGCAGACGTCGAGAAGCTGGGTGCCCCGGCGCCCGTAGAACGGGGCGAAAAGCCCCACGCCCTGGACGGCCAATTCGTCCGCGAGCGCGCGGAACACGTGCGGTTCGCCGAGCGTGCCGTGCAGGGCGACCACGATGTGGGGCTGGGAGGTTGCTGTGGAGGGGTCGGGAAGACACCTCGGGATGTAGGACGCGAGCGCCATAGGGAGTAAACCTACTCACCGTGGAAGCAATTCGATCGATCCCGGTGGTCGGCCACGACGCCACCGTGGTGATCTTCGCCCTGCTCGGTCTCGCCGCCCTCACGGTGCTGGCCCTACTGGGGACCCGCCGCCGAACGCTGTGGGCGGTGCTGGCAACCGCTGTGGTGATGGGCGCGGTAGTCTTCGCGCTTTCGGTGTGGCCGAAGCCGTTCCCCGACGGCATCCCGGCGCCGGTCTATGCGAGCTGGGCAGTCGGCGTGTTTGCGTTGGCGGCGCTAATCTTCGGGCGGCGGCGGGGGCTATTGGCGTGCGTGGCGGTGCCCGCAGTGCTGCTGGCGTACCTGGGCACGAACACGCAGTACCAGCAGTACCCAACGGTCGGTGCATTCCACCCGGTGCCGGTGACCGTGAATATGACGCTCGAGCAATTCCAGAAGACCACGTCCGCGCCGCAGCTGCACGGCCGCGAAGTCGGCGCGTTGGTGACGGTGCCGGCGGCCCCGTTCCGCGACTTAGTGGCATACATCCCGCCCGCCTACTGGCACGGTGCGAACCTGCCGGTGCTGATGCTGCTCTCCGGCAGTCCGGGTTCGCCAGCCGGGTGGTTCTCCGACGGCCAGGCCGCACAAGCGGCGGACGACTTCCAGCAAGACCACGACGGGAAGGCACCGATTATCGTCAGCGCCGACGGCACCGGATCGACTGCCGGCAACCCGGCGTGCATCGACGGGCCGGACGCGCAGATGCAGACCTACCTCGCACACGACGTACCTGAGCTGGTGAAGCAGACCTTTCGGGTGGAGCCCGACCAATCCAAGTGGACCGTCGGCGGGTTGAGCTACGGCGGCACCTGCGCGCTGCAGATAGTCACCAACAACCCGCAGTCTTTCGGATCCTTCCTCGACTTCTCCGGGGAACCTGAGCCGTCGGTGGGCAGCCACCAGAAAACCGTGAACCAACTCTTCGGCGGCGATGAGGACGCTTTCCGGGCGGTGAACCCTTCCACGCTGCTTATCCGCGCGACGGGGACGCAGAAGTACGCAGGCATCCACGGCCAGTTTGTCGCCGGCGAAAACGACCCCATGAGCCGGACCGCGCTGCCGCACTTGAACACGCTTGCGCGCGCCGCGGGAATGGACACCACCTACACGGCCCTGCCCGGCGGCCACAGCTACCAGGTATGGCGGGTTGCGCTGCGGGAGAACCTCGACTTTGTGGCGCAGCGGGGAGGCATCCGATGAGACTTGTTCGGACGATTCCCTTCACCCTCGCATTGGTGGTGGCGCTGTGGGCCTGCCTTCCTGTGCGAGGACAGCTCGGCTACGACCTGCCCGCAGACGCGCATCTGTGGCACCTGCTCACCTGCGGCGTGACGGGAAACAACCTCGCAGCCGCCGTCTACGCCACGTTTGCCGCTGCGCTGTTTGCCGCACCGGCGGAGCGGGCGCTTGGCTCCCGCGCCTTCGCCGTCGCTGCCGTGTCGTCCCAGGCAGTGGTCATGCCCGTCGCCTGCGTGGTGGGCGCAGCCATCGAACGAGCCGGATTCAACAGGTGGGGTACCGACCTGGTCAACGAGGTGTACTGCACTCCACTCGCCTGGATGATCGGCCCGCTCGCATTCGCCACGGCGCGCATGGGCGTGCTGTGGCGCAGGAGGCTGCGCCTGGTGCTGGCCACACTCACCGGCACCCTGGTGCTGTATTCGGGCACGCTTTCCGACGTCGTCGCGCTCACCGCCGTGATCGCCGGCGTGGCCGCCGGGGAAGTGGTGTGGGGCCACACCAGGCCGACGCGCAGCGCGTCGTTGCGCGAGTCCAGAGTGCTCGTCGCCGCCGGATTCGTCGCAGTTTCCGTCGGCCCGGTGCTCACCGCACTCAACCCTGCCGCGCAGGGGCCGTTCGCCGCGGAAAGCCTGCTCATGTGGGAGCCCGCTGTTGACGCGGAGGACGTGCGCAAACTGTGCGGGGACCCTACCGCCGCTTCGTGCGTGGAGGCGATGTCGATCAACCAACTCCACGGGATTGCGCCGCTGCTGCTCAACGTCGTGCCGGTGGCGCTCGCCCTTGTTGTGGCGCTCGGGCTCGTCCGCGGCCGCAGGCTAGCGTGGTGGGGAGCCATGGCGTTGAGCGTGGCGTCGCTCGCAGTGGTGGTCGGGCAAGTCGCAGGTAGGGAGAGCGACGTTGTCAGCGCGGCGAACAGCGCCTTGGTCGTGCTTCCGTGGGTGGCGTCGATCGTCGTACTTGTGGCAACACGGGGGAAGTTCACCGTGGCGTCGGACTGGAGGCGTGCCGTGCGCCCGCTGGCAATTTCGCTCCTTGCGACGGCTGCCGCATGGGTCGCGGGATCGCTGCTGCTCGCGGACGGGTTCGTGGGGGAGGCTAACCTGCGCAACACGCTGTTCGAGCTGCCGTTGCGGTACTTGCCGCCCGCAGTGGCCGTCGAGCTGCCGCACCGCATGTTCCCGCACACTGCCGGCGCGTGGGTGCTGTACGAGTGGGTCGGCGTCGTGTTCTGGTGCGCGGCGCTGTGGGCGCTGTTCCGGGTGCTGTCGTCGGCTCCGTCACCCGCAGCAGAGGCAGACCGGGCACGAGCCCGCGACATCCTCGTCCACGGCACCGGCGACCACCTCGCATGGATGGGGCTGTGGGAAGGCAACCGATACTTCTTCGCCGGCGATGCCGGTTACGTGGCGTACCGCGTCTCCCACAATGTCGCGGTGACGGTCGGCTCGCCTGTGGTCTCCGGAAGTAATCAGGCTGAGGTGGCGGGCGAGTTCGAGCAATTTGCCGCCTCTCAGGGGTGGCGCGTGGCCTGGTACTCCGTCCCAGAGGACTTCGCGCGGCCCGGGTTCAATACGGTCCACGTAGCGGAGGAGTCGGTGCTCTACACCGACAACCTGGAATTCAAGGGCAAGAAGTTCCAGAACATCCGTACCGCGAGAAACCGCGCAGGGAAGGAAGGGGTGCGCGCGGTGTGGACCACGTGGGCGGAGTGCAGCCTGGAGATGCGGGAGAAGATCGCTGCGCTGTCGGAGCAGTGGGTGGCGGACAAGGCGCTGCCCGAGATGGGGTTTACCCTCGGCAGCCTGGAGGAGCTGCGGGATCTGGACACCAAATTGTTGCTCGCCGTAGACGATTCCGGCCACCTGCACGGTGTGACCAGCTGGCTCCCCGTGTACGAACACGGCGCGGTGGCCGGCTACACGCTGGATTTCATGCGGCGCGACGCGGGCGGATTCCGCCCCGTGATCGAATTTCTCCTCGCGGAGGCGGCGGTGGTCGCAGGCGGCGAAGGACTGGGTTGGGTGTCGCTGTCCGGTGCGCCGCTTGCGCGTACAGACGAGCCTTCGGCGTTCCTCGATATCCTCCTGGACAAGACGGGCGCGACCATCGAGCCGCTCTACGGCTTCCGTTCTTTGGCCGCGTCGAAGCACAAGTTCCACCCGACGCACACCAGCTGGAACCTCGCCTACGACGACGAGCTCGCTCTCGCCTCCATCGGGCTGGCGGTGGTGAGCTGCTACCTGCCGGACATGAAGACCGCCGACGTGGCGGCGGTGGTCAGGGAGTTTCTGAAGCGGCGGGATCGGGGGTTGGATCGCGCCGAGGTTGCGTCGCCAGGCGGCGGCACCACGCCTCGTCCTTGAACTGCGCCGGCACCCCGCCTTTGAGCAGGTTGCGGGTGAGCGCGTCGCTCGCCTCGAGCGGTGAGTTCGCGCCGATGAGCACGATGTTGCCGTAGCGGCGGCCCTTGAGCATCGGCGGGTCTGCGATTGCCGCGACGTGCGGGAACACCTCCAACATCCCCGCCAGCTCCTCTTTGGCCTCCTTGAGGTCCGAGTGCGAGCCGCAGTTGGCCACGTAGAAGCCGCTTTCGCTTAACGACGTCCACGCTGCGGCGTAAAACTCCACCGTCGTCAGATTGCGCGGGGTGGTGGCGGAGCTAAATACGTCGCGGATGATCACGTCACGCGTCGCCGGTTTGAACGCGTCGGTGACCTTGCGCGCGTCGCCGACGCGGATTTTCACGGTGGGGGACCGGGGGACGTCGAAAAGCTCGCGCGCAAGAACGGCGAGCTCCGAATCGATCTCGACGACCGTGCTGCGCGAGCCGGGCCACGCGGCGGCGAAGTAGCGGGCGAGGGTGCACGCGCCGCCACCGAGATGCGTCAGGCGCGACTTGGCCCGCTTTGTCTCCGGGTAGGCGGAGTCGAGGAAGTCCGCCATCCAGCGCATGTACTCGAAATCCAGCCGGGTCGGCTCGCCCGGGACGATGTGGGAGCTGGGCACGCCGTTGACCAGCAGCACCATGGAGCCGTCGGGTTCGTGCAGGACTTCGGCGACGCCGGTGTCGATCTCGTGAAACTCACTTTTGGCAGCCATGGCAGGTGAGAGTACTAGAGGCGCGCGTGAGACTAACCCGGTGCGGTAGGCAAAAAGCGCCGGGTGCACCCGGTCGCGCGACTGCGTTTTAGCCAGCACCCGCCCCACTTGCGTCTTCACTGTGGGCCGGCGACCGTGCGGATCGTGTTCAAGAGCGCCAGGACGATGGTGCCGACGTGGGCGCTTTCCGCTACTGGCCGCCTCGTCGTACTGCGGTATGACGCTGGTGAGAATGCAAGTTGAACCTTGAAAATCAAGGTCTTGCGCTACGATCGCTAGTACTGATCCAGGGGATCGATGTCTAAGGTATCTACGCGGAAGGAGGGGCAAATGTCGACTCCGGTTACCAGGATGCTCTCGAACGACGAGATCATCCAGGAATTGGCCAACATCGAAGAAGAGATGCAACCGTACAACGTCGATGTCTTGCGTCGGCTTCGCGAGGCCGGTGCCCTGAAGTTCGAAGAAGAACGCCTGTTAGAACGTCACGAAGCGTTGTCGTGGATGCTCAACGGGTAGATGTCTTGTCTGAGCACGCCTGGATAGAACATGCAACGACGTTCGTTGGTGAAATACAGGATCTGCTCGAAAACACATTAGTAGGTACCACCACGCTAGAGACTTTCGAAACCTCCAAAGAGACCTTTCGCTCATGGTTCAAAATCTCGAAGGAACTCGCCATAGGTAGATCGGGAAGCAACCGTTTACACCTAGCTGTCGACTTCCGGCTGCGGCCAAGCAATTCCAGGAGTGGGGTTGCGGTTGAAAAAAGCTCGATAAAGGTCGAATTCAAGGCGACACAACGTTTCGTACCAATTGTTCGCTTCGAGTTCGACCGCGAAGCCAGAAACAAACCCTCGAGCCATTTTCAGTTTCACGCGGAATCCGTACCGTTGGGGTTACTCCTAGCAAGAAGCGGCCGCTACGAGACTGCGGCGCAGCAGCAGAATATTCACTTTCCCCTCGGTGACTCGCAGTTCCGCGTCACGGTGGAGGATGTTGTGGAGTTAGTTGTTAGAGAATTCGATGCACAACCAATGCCGGGGTGGGAGGAACGCGTGGAGGAGGGGCGTAGACGATTCATTGAAATGCAAACTGAGGCAGTTATCCGGCGGGACCCCGCAAAGGCAGTTGAGGTATTACGCTCCGCCGGATGTTATGTGCAGCCTCCATCGGAGTGGACCGACGTTTCACCTCTCGCTGAGTAGGGACACGCAACAGACGCACGAGTCCCCCACGGCTGTCTAGGACTTCACCATTCGCGCGATTGCGGCGGACGCCTCTTCGATCTTGGCGTCGGCTTCCTGCCCGTCGCTGATCGCATCGGCAACACAGTGCTTCAAATGGTCGTCCAGCAAACCCAGTGCTACGCCCTTCAGCGCCGCGTTGACCGCACTGATCTGGGTGAGGATGTCAATGCAGTAGGCGTTTTCGTCGATCATGCGGTGGATACCGCGGGTTTGCCCCTCGATTCGTTTGAGCCGGGCGAGGTAGCGGTCTTTATCGCTGATGTAGCCGTGGTCGTTCATCATGGGCCTCCTGAGTGGTGTGGACGGTGTCGGGTCACTTGGACCGGTTAAGCATCCGGTCGGCGCTGCTCTGCGGGGTGAGGTCGAGGCGGCGGAGCAGCTGCGCATTGAGGGCGACGACGACGGTCGAGGCCGACATCAGAATTGCGCCGACGCTCATCGGCATCACGAACCCGATTGGGGCGAGGATACCGGCAGCCAGCGGAACGGACAGCAGGTTGTAGCCGGCCGCCCACCACAGGTTCTGCTTCATCTTCCGGTAGGTCGCACGGGAGAGCTCGATGACCGAGAGCACCGATCGCGGGTCGGAGCTTGCCAGGACGACGCCCGCCGAGCCGATGGCCACGTCTGTGCCGGCACCGATCGCGATGCCGACATCGGCCTGGGCCAGCGCGGGGGCGTCGTTGACGCCGTCGCCTACCATGGCGACCTTGTGGCCCTCGCCTTGCAGTTCCTTGACTTTCGCGGCCTTGTGCTCGGGACGCACACCCGCGAAGACCCGGTCAATGCCCAGATCCTTGGCTACGGTGTCCGCGACGGCCTGCGCGTCGCCGGTGATCATGACGACCTGGGCGCCCGCAGAGTGCAGTGCGTCGACGGCGTCGCGGGACTCGGGGCGGATCTCGTCGGCAAGCCGGAGTACTCCGATCACTTCGCCGTCGGCGAGGACGTGGAGAATGATCGCGCCCTCCTTTCGCCACTCGTCTGCGATGGGGAGCTCTTCGGCGGAATGCTTCTCAAGCAGGTAGGGGCCGCCGACCTCGACTACCTCACCGTCAACAGTTGCCTTCACGCCCACGGCTGGCGACGAGGAGAAGTCGCTGGCACTCGGCACAGCCACGTCACGGGTCTCCGCCGCACCGGTGATGGCGCGAGCGAGTGGGTGCTCACTGTCCGCCTCGGCGGCCGCTGCCAGCGCGAGCACGTCTGCTTCCTCATATCCGCTGATGGTGTCGATCGCGGTGACGGTGGGTTCGCCCTTGGTGAGGGTGCCGGTCTTGTCGAACAACACGGCGTCGACGGTGCGCATGGATTCGAGTGCGAGCCGATCCTTGATCAGCACCCCACCGCGGGCGGCGCGCTCAGTCGCAATCGAGACGACCAGCGGGATTGCGAGACCTAGGGCGTGAGGGCAGGCGATGACGAGCACCGTAATGGTGCGCACTACGGCGTCGTTTGGCATGCCGACGACGGTCCAGACCACGGCGGTCAGAATGGCGGCGCCGAGGGTGAACCAGAACAACCACGCGGCGGCCTTGTCTGCGAGGCGCTGCGCCCGCGATGACGATTCTTGCGCATCGGTGACGAGCTTTTGAATGCCGGCCAACGCGGTGTCGCCACCCGTGGCTGTGACCTCGATGCGCAGACCCGAGTCTGTCGCGATGGTGCCAGCGACCACGTGCTCGCCTTCACCGCGGCGCACCGTTTTCGACTCACCGGTGACCATCGACTCGTCCATGCTGGCGCTGCCGTCGACGATTATGCCGTCGGCAGGCACGGACGCGCCGGGCCGCACGATCACGACATCGCCGACCTCAAGATCTGCCGGGGTGACCTTCACCACTTCGTCGCCGTCGATCTTCTCGGCCTCGTCGGGCAGAAGTGCGGCGAGCGAATCCAGGGCCGAGGTGGTCTGGGCGAGGGAGCGCATCTCGATCCAGTGCCCCAGCAGCATGATGACCACCAGCAGCGCCAGTTCCCACCAGAAATTCAGCCCGCGGTCCAGCAAGTTCAGGCTCGCACCCCAGGAGGAGACGAAAGCGACCGTGATCGCCAGGGCGATCAGCAGCATCATGCCGGGTTTTCGTGAGCGGATCTCGGAGACAGCACCCGTCAAGAACGGGCGACCTCCCCAGAAGTAAATGACCGTGCCCAAGAGCGGCGAGATCCAGCGGGTCCATTCCGCGTCAGGTAGCTGGTAGCCGATGAGGTGGGCGAAGGTTTCGTTAAATCCGACGACCGGGATCGCGAGAACCAGCATGATCCAGAAGAGCCTGCGGAACTGGGCTACGTGGTCTCCGTGGCCTGCGTGGCCCGCGTGGCCATGGCCTCCATGTTCTCCGTGGCCCGCCTGCTCTGTGTGGTTGTGGCCGGCATGGCCTCCGTGGTTGCTGTGTTCGTGATGGCTGGTGTGCCCACCGGGTTCGGTGCCGGAGTGGGCGTGTCTGTCGTTCATGGTTCTGTCCTCTCGTTGCAGTTCATCGTTGTGGTCGGTTCGGCGTGCCGGGGGGCCTAGCACGACGGCCGTCTTCCACCTTAATACCCCAGGGGGGTATATGTCGAGGGGGTGTTTCCACGCGACCAGCCGGACGTTTCACCTTTCGCCTTCACGGGACTACACTGCGCCGACATGCGAGTATTGGCGGCCATGAGCGGGGGAGTGGACTCTTCAGTCGCTGCTGCGCGCCTGGTGGAGGCGGGCCACGACGTCGTCGGCGTGCACCTTGCGCTGAGTAAGGACGCGCAACAGACGCGCGAGTCTGCCCGCGGCTGCTGTTCCCTGGAGGACTCCGCGGACGCGCGCCGCGTGTGCGACCACCTGGGCATCCCGTTTTACGTGTGGGACTTCTCCGACCGCTTCAAAGAAGAGGTCATCGACAACTTCGTGTGGTCCTACGAACACGGCGAGACCCCCAACCCGTGCCTGCGCTGCAACGAGAAGATCAAGTTCGCGGCGTTGCTGGACCGCGCGGTGACCCTGGGCTTCGACGCGATCGCCACCGGGCATTACGCAATTATCGATGACCAAGGCAACCTCCGTCGCTCCACCGACCCGAAGAAAGACCAGTCCTACGTACTCGGTGTGCTCACGCGCGACGAGCTGGACCGCTGCATCTTCCCTGTAGGGGATACTGAAAAGCCGCAGATCCGCGAGGAGGCGGCCCGCCACGGGTTCGCCACTGCGTCCAAGCCGGATTCCTACGACATCTGCTTCATCCCCGACGGCAACACCCAGGCGTTTCTGGGCCGCTCGATCGGCATGCGCCCCGGCATGATCAAAGACACCGAGGGCCACGAGTTGAAAGAGCACGACGGCGCGTTCCAGTACACGATCGGCCAGCGCAAGGGACTGAACATCCGCGTGCCTGCGGAAGACGGCAAGCCGCGCTACGTCACCGACGTGGACACCGCCACCGGCACGGTCACCGTCGGTCCGCGGGAGGCGTTGAAGGTCCACGAGATCACCGCCGACCGCCTGAAGGTGCTGCACCCGGCGATGGAGGGCGAGTTTGAGGCCAACGTGCAGATCCGCGCCCACGGCGGAGTCGTGCCCTGCACTGCCCGCATCGACGGCGATCAGATGACGCTCGCCCTGCACGAGCCGCTCGAGGGTGTGGCCCGCGGCCAGGCGGCGGTGCTTTACCTGCCGGACCTGGACGGTTTGGGCGACATCGTGCTCGGCTCCGGCACCATCTGCGCCACTGCGTAACATCGGCTCCGTGACAACACTTCCTCCCACAGCGTTCGGCCTCGGGCCTCTGCCCGGCACCGACCTCGCGCAAGCCGCGGATGTGGTGCTCTCCGAGTCGCCGCTGCCGCACGTCCCACAGTTGCCGGACCGCGGCGTTGGCTCGGACCTGATCGGCCGCACCGCCGCGATGCTGGAAATCCCTGTGGCGCGCGGGCCCCGCGGCTGGCGCGTGGCGGCCCGGGCGAGCAAGGATGCCGACCGCATGGAGCGCGACCTGGACCACCTCGAGGAGCTCTGGCACGGCAAGGTGGACACCGTGAAGGTGCAGCTGGCGGGCCCGTTCACGCTCGCCGCCGAGATTGAGATGGCCAACGGCCACCGCATGATCACCGACCCTGGCGCGCTTCGCGACCTCACGGACGCGCTGTTGGAGGTGTGCGTGGGGCACCGGAGGGACGTCGAGAAGCGATTTGGCAAAAGCGTGCTGCAGCTTGACGAGCCGCGCCTGCCCGAGGTTGTCGCCGGCACGCTGCAGGGCACCACCGACTTCGAGACCATCCGCGCGATCCCCGAGCCAGAGGAGACGCTCGCGCGCTTCGGCGAGCACCTGCTGCATGCGCCCAAGCTTGTCGACGTTCCGTGGCTGACCTGCGACCCGCGCCGCGCCGACAAAGACGCGCTTGCCCGGCTGCTGGACGCCGGCACACGCATCGCGATTCCGGTGATGGCCCCGCGCGAGCTGTACAACCTCTTCGACGAGCTGCAGCTTGACCCGGCCACCACGACCGTGGACGTCTACGCTGAGCCGGCCCAGGCTCTGGTGGACAGCGCGGCGAACTACCGGGCGGCCCGGGAGATGGCCGAGGCGCTTACAGTGGAGGCATGAGCGCACCGCTGCACTGGGACAAGAAGAAGGCCGACCTCTCCACAGGGATCGTTTTCGGCGTGATGTTCTTCGTCGTCTTCGGCCTCATAATGGACGACATGATTTTCGGCATTGCCATCGGCATCGCGTTCTTCGCCGCGTTTGGGCTTTTGTCGGGCAAGCGCGAGGCCGATTTTGACGGGCAGACGCTGCGCCTGGTGGAGAAGAAAGCGACGACAGAGCTTGATTCCGCCAGCATTGCCGACGTGATCATCAGCGAGTCGGGCGCAATGGTGGTGAAGACGAAGTCGGGGGAGACGTACTCGGTCGAATCCGAGGGCGACAACCGGGGTCTGCACGACTTCGCGGAGAAGCTGCGCGCGGAGCTGGCTCTGAGCTAGCCCAGGATTAGCCCAGCATGGGCCAGCCGGGCAGGACGTTCGAGGCGTCGCGGCCTTGGGACTCGAAGTAGCGCTTCCGGTCCTCCTGCAGCGTGAAGTACTGCACCGCCTGGTACTCCATGAGCTCGCCGGCATCCATCTGGGCGAGCTCCGGGTAGAGCTTGCGCACCTGCATCCACGCAACGCGCGCGGCGGCGAACGCGTCGGCGGTGGCCTCGTGCGCGTTGTCCAGCCGCACGCCGTAGTGCTCGCACATCGACGTCAGGTTGCGCGGGCCTTTGCGGTAGCGGTCCTTGGCGCGGTCGATGAGCAGGGGGTCGAACACCGGTCCGGTGACCGTGAAGTCACCGGTGAGCTGGCGCAGCACCGTCAGGTCGTAGGGGGCGTTGAACACCACCAGGGTCAGGCCGTCCTCCCAGCCTTTCTTGATCGCCTCGACGGTCTCGCGCACCACCTCGTCGTGGTCGCGTCCTTCCGCGCGGGCCTTCTCCGTGGTGATGCCGTGCACCTTCGCGGCCTCCTCCGGGATCTCCACTCCGGGGTCGGCGAGGGTTTCGTTGGCGTCGACCTCGGAGCCGTCGATACGCACGAGCGCAGAGGTGACCACACGAGCCTCGCGCGGGTTGGCGGAGGTGGTCTCCAGGTCGAAGGAGAGCATACGGGAGGCGTCAAAAGTGGCCATGAGCGACATTGTAATGAGCGCGCCGACACGGGCAGCGCGGACGCTAGACTCGGGTGCTGTGAGTGAAATTTCCGCTGATCTGCACCGTGAATGGGACGAGCTGGCTGCGAAGGTCCGCAAGCATCGGGACCTGTACTACAACGGCCAGCCGGTGATCACCGACGGCGAGTTCGACGAGCTGTTCCGCCGCCTTCAGAAGATGGAGGAGGACCACCCCGAGCTGGCGGTGCCGGACTCGCCCACGAAGGAAGTCGGCGCCCCCGCCACCGACACCGCGTTCGCGGACGTCACCCACCCCGAGCGCATGATGAGCCTGGACAACGTCTTCAACGAAGACGAGATGCGCGAGTGGCTCTCCAAGGCACCCGGCCCGTACCTCACCGAGCTGAAGATCGACGGGCTATCCATCGACCTCGTCTACGAAAACGGCGAGCTGACCCGCGCGGCCACCCGCGGCGACGGCACCACCGGCGAGGACATCACCGCCAACGCCCGTGTGATCGAGGACATCCCGCAGAAGCTCACTGGCGACGCCCCGGCGTTCCTCGAGGTCCGCGGCGAAGTGTTCATCCGCCCCGAGGACTTCCCGGAGCTCAACGAGCTGCGCCAGAAAGAAGGCGGCAAGCCGTTTGCCAACCCGCGCAACACCGCGGCTGGTGGGCTGAGGCAGAAGAACCCGGAGGACGTCAAGAAGCGAAAGCTCCGCATGATCTGCCACGGCATCGGCGCGCGCGAGGGCTTCACCCCGGAAAGCCAACACGAGGCGTACGAGAAGCTCGCCGAGTGGGGACTGCCGGTCAGCGAGTACACGCGCCGGGCTGAGACCGCCGACGAGGTCATCGAGGCAGTCAAGTACTGGGGCGAGCACCGCAACGACGCCATCCACGAGATGGACGGCTTGGTGGTCAAGGTGGATTCCGTGGCCGAGCAGCGCGCGCTGGGGGCGACCTCGCGCGCGCCGCGCTGGGCCATCGCGTACAAGTACCCGCCGCAGGAGGTGACCACGAAGCTGCTCGACATCGAGGTCTCCGTTGGCCGCACCGGCCGCGCGACCCCGTTCGCGGTGCTGGAGCCGGTGTTCGTCTCCGGCTCGACGGTGTCCATGGCCACGCTGCACAACCAGCACGAGGTCAAGCGCAAGGGTGTGATGATCGGCGACACGGTGGTGGTGCGCAAGGCCGGCGAGATCATCCCGGAGGTGCTCGGGCCAGTGGCGGATCTTCGCGACGGCACCGAGCGCGAGTTCGTCTACCCCGAAAACTGCCCCGCCTGCGGCACGAAGCTCGCGCCCGCGAAGGAGGGCGACGCGGACTGGCGCTGCCCGAACACCCGCTCCTGCCCGGCGCAGCTGGCAACGCGTTTGGAGTACATCGCCTCGCGCGGCGCGTTCGACATCGAAGCCCTCGGGGAGAAGGGCGCGGTCGACCTCATCGCCTCCGGCGTGCTGGAGGATGAGGCGAAACTATTCGACCTCACCGAAGACGACCTGAAAAAGTCCAGCGTGTACACCCGCAAGGACGGCGAGGTCAACGCGTCGGGCAAAAAGCTGCTTGCCAATCTGGAGACCGCCAAGGGCGCCGACCTCTGGCGCGTCATCGTCGCGCTGTCCATTCGCCACGTCGGCCCCACCGCGGCCCGCGCGCTTGCGTCGCGCTTCCACTCGATGCAATCGCTTATCGACGCCCCCGTGGCCGACCTCGCCGAAACCGACGGCGTGGGCGACGTGATCGCAGAGAGCTTCAAAGATTGGTTCACCGTGGACTGGCACCAAAACATCGTGGACAGCTGGGCCGCGGCAGGCGTGACCATGGAGTCCGCGGAGGAGGACCGCGCCCCGCAGACGCTGGAGGGGCTGACCATCGTCGCCACCGGCACGCTGGAGGGCTTCACCCGCGATGAAATCAAGGAAGCCATCCTGTCGCGCGGCGGCAAGGCGGCCGGCTCGGTGTCGAAGAAGACCGACTACGTGGTCGTGGGCGAAAACGCCGGTTCGAAGGCCGCGAAGGCGGAGGAGCTGGGCCGGCCCATCCTTACCGAGGCGCAGTTTGTGCAGCTGCTCGAGGGCGGCCCCGACGCGCTTGGCTAGCGCAGCATCGCGCCGGTGATACAGCCGAGGTCGCCAATCTCGCGCACCTCGGAGGCGAGGAAGTCCGGCCCGCCCACGCGGCCAACCACCAGCACCATGTCGGTGCCCGGCAGGGGAGTAATTGTCAGCGATGTGCCGAGCTGGAACCAGGACCCCGGCGCCCAGCCGTCGAAATCAGGCTGGAGGATGCGCGCGGCCTCGATGGTCGGCATCTTTGGGTGCGACCCGTCGTCCTCCGGCGCGGCGGGGGAGGCGGCGGCGCGGGTAAGGCCGTCGTCAGTGGCGTGCAGCACCACGGCCCAAGAGGAGGTCACGGCACTCGGCATGACGTTGACCAGCTCGCTGAGGCGGTCCTCGACGCTGCCGGACTGGGCCGCGATCTGGGCGAGCATCTGAATCTGCCCGCGGCGGTCCACGCGTCCGGTGAACGGGCGGATGGAATCCACCTCCGCGCCGTCGACAGAAGAGACGGCGGTGATCAGGGTGTCCACCATCACACCGGTGGGCAGGGTGACCACGATGTCGTCGGTCACAGCGCCGTCGGTGGAGGTTTCCACAATGTCCACGGAGTTGATGTCGGCGTCGACCATGCCGAACGCCTCGGCGAGCTGACCAAGGCTGCCGGGGACGTCCGGAAGGGAAACGCGGATGAGGTACGACATGGCCTTATTTATAGCAATTCGGCACTCCGGCAGCGGGTGTACGGTCGAAATCGCAGCAGTCTACTAACTAAGGAGGAGCACGATGAGCCGCCCCGAAATCCCGCAGACCACACTCGCCGGCGCCGACCCCCGCGCGGTCGGGGACGCGTTACTTCGCGACGGCGCGAAGTTGGCTCGCGACGGCAAGGAGGTCGTCGTCACGGGCAACGCTCTCGCCCGCGAAGTGGCGGAGAACCCGGAACAGTTCTCGTCGGGGGTGTCGCGATTTTTGCAGTTGCCCAACGGTCTCGACGGCGAAAAGCACACCGAGATGCGCGCGTTGATCGACCGTTACCTCGCGGCGGAGGAGGTCGAGCAGCTCGATCCGGTGTTCCGCAAGATCGCGCGCCAGTTGGCTGAAGAAGCGCTGTCGAACGGCGAGGTCGACGCCGTCGGCGACTTGGGCGCCCAGTATGCGGTCCGCGCGATGACCGCCTGGCTCGGATGGCCGAGTGAGCTCGACGACACCCTCATTGCGTGGGTGGCCGACAACAACGCGGCGACACGCTCGGGAGAGCTCGAGCGCACAGCGGCGGTCGCCGAGCGTTTCGACGACATCATCCGTTCCGTCGTGCAACCTCTCCAGGACACCCCCGACGACTCGGTCACCTCGCGCCTTGTGCACGACGACAGCCTCGGCCGCCGGCTGGAGTTCGAGGAAGTGGTCTCGGTGCTGCGCAACTGGACTGCGGGGGATTTGAGCTCGATGGCCTACTGCATCGGGGTTGTGCTCGAAGCACTGATCGAACGCCCCCAGCTCCAGGACCGCCTCGCAGGCGGCGTTTCGCAAAAGGAGTTCACTGCGATTGCCGACGAAATCCTGCGCGCCGACTCGCCGTTTGTGAGCAACCGGCGAGTGACCACGTGCCCGGTGTCGCTCGACGGGCACGATCTGCCCGAAGGCCAAAGGGTGCGCATCCACTGGACAGCGGCAAACCGCGACCCGGAAACGTTTGCAGACCCGGACGGCTTCGAACCGGAGACGAACGCCGACGAGAACCTGGTCTGGGGCGCCGGGCCGCACGCTTGCCCTGGCAAGACATTGTCGATCGTTGAGCTTCAAGCATTCACCGAGGAACTCCTCGCAGTGGCGGAGCTATCCAGCGCCGGACAAGGCGAACGGGAGGTTCACCCTGTGGGCGGCTGGGCTTCGCTGCCAGTGCGCCTCACCGCTCGCGGGTGAGCGAATTGCGTTGACGTAAGATAAGGCGCGTCATACGCAACCCACGCGATGTGGAAGGGATTGGACTGTGGCTGAGATTTCACGCGACGAGGTGTCGCGCATCGCACGCCTGGCGCGAATCGCGCTGAAGGACGAGGAACTGGACGATATCGCCCAGCAGCTGGACACGATCGTGGACGCGGTCTCGAAGGTGCAGAGTGTGGACACTGAGGGTGTCACGCCGATGAGCCACCCGCACTCCATCGACGCAGGTATGCGCGAGGACGTGGAGAAGAAGACGCTGACGCAGGCAGAGGCGCTGGACCAGGCCCCGGCCGTGGAAGACGACCGCTTCGTGGTTCCGCAGATTCTCGGAGAGGGAGACTAGAAGGAAATGACGCAGTACACGATTCCGGCCGAAGGTCTCGTCGCAAAGCCAGCGCACGAGCTCGCCGCAATGATCCAGTCCGGCGAAGTCACCTCCCGCGAGGTCACGCAAGCCTTCCTCGACCGCATCGCTGAGGTCGACGGCGATCTCGGTGCCTTCCTGCACGTCGGCGCCGAGGAGGCGCTCGCGGCTGCGGACAAGGTGGACGAGCAGGTGAAAAGCGGCGAGGAGCCGGCCTCCAAACTTGCAGGCGTGCCGCTTGCGCTGAAGGATCTGCTGGTCACCACCGACGCGCCGACAACCGCCGCGTCGAAGATGCTCGAGGGCTACATGAGCCCGTACGACGCCACCGTGGTGGCCAAGCTGCGCGCGGCGGGCATCCCGATTCTGGGCAAGACCAACCTGGACGAGTTCGCCATGGGGTCTTCGACGGAGAATTCCGCGTATAAGCAGACGAAGAACCCGCGCGACCTCGAGCGCGTGCCGGGCGGCTCCGGCGGCGGCACCGCGGCGGCGCTCGCCTCCGGCGAGGCCCCGCTGGGCATCGGCACCGACACCGGCGGTTCCATCCGCCAGCCGGCATCCCTGACCGGCACCGTGGGCGTGAAGCCGACCTACGGTGGCGTGTCGCGCTACGGCGTGATCGCCTGCGCGTCCTCGCTCGACCAGGTGGGCCCGTGCGCGAACAACGTACTGGATACCGCGCTTTTGCACGAGATCATCGGTGGCCACGACGAGTTCGACGCCACCTCCGTGGACCGCGAGGTGCCGGCGTGCGCCGACGCCGCACGCGAGGGCGCGAAGGGCGACCTCAAGGGTGTCAAGATCGGCCGCGTGAAGCAGTTCGAGCGCCCCGGCACGCAGGACGGCGTGAAGGACGCCATTGACAAGGCCTACGCGCAGCTAGAGGCGCAGGGCGCGGAGATCGTCGAGGTGGACTGCCCGAGCTTCGAAGACGTCATGGGCGCGTACTACCTGATCCAGACCTCCGAGGTCAGCTCCAACCTCGCGCGCTTCGACGGCATGCGCTACGGCCAGCGCGTCGGCGACGACGGCAGCCGCTCCGCCGAGGAAGTCATGGCCGCCACCCGCGGCGAGGGCTTCGGCGCCGAGGTCAAGCGCCGCATCATCCTGGGCACCTACGCGCTGTCCGTGGGCTACTACGACGCCTACTACCTGCAGGCGCAGCGCGTGCGCACCCTGGTGGCGCAGGACTTTGCCAAGGCATTCGAGCTTTGCGACGTCATCGCCGCCCCGGCCGCTCCCACCACCGCGTTCAAGTTGGGCGACAAGGTGGACGACCCGCTGGCGATGTACAACTTCGACCTGTTCACCCTGCCGCTGAACCTGGCCGGCCTGCCCGGCATGTCCGTGCCGGCAGGCGAGGCCTCCGACACCAACCTGCCGGTGGGCCTGCAGCTGATCGCCCCGGCGTTCGAGGACGCGCGCCTGTACCGCGTGGGTGCCGCTTTTGAAGCCGGCCGTTAACCCCTGGAATACCCTCGCAGCTTTGGCTGCGGGGTATTTTCTTGTGCTGATCGATCAGGGCTTCATGCCCGTGATCACCCCGCTGTTGCCTTTCGAGGTTTCCGGCGCGGTGTGGTTGACCAGCATCTACCTGCTGTGCACGGTCGCACCGATGCCTGCCACAGGCAAGCTTGGCGACGCCTTCGGTCAACGCCGCATCTTCCTCATCGGCCTAGCCGTCTACGTCGCGGCGCTGGTGTTCGCGGGGGCGTCGTGGTCGTTCGCTTCGCTGGTGGCTGCGCGCGGGCTGCAAGGTCTGGGCGCGGCGGTGTTCTTGCCGCAGGCGTTCGGGCTGATCCCGCGCGTGTTCGCCGGCGACAAGCAGGGCCGTGCCTTCGCCGCCTGGGGCGTGATCGGTTCTGTGGCGTCGCTGATCGGGCCTGTTGTCGGTGGGGCAGTGGCGCAGCACTTCGGCTGGCGGGCCGCATTTTTCTCCCAGGCCGGCCTCGGGGCAGCCGCCCTCGCCGCCGGATTTATCGCCCTGCCGCGTCTGCCGCGCAGCGGCGAGCGGGTGACTCTGCTGCCGGTGCTGCTGTCCTTCGGCGGGCTGGGACTGCTCGTCTACGGCATCCAGTTCGGACAGTGGCCCTCGATCCTCCTTGGCGCGCTGCTGATCGGTGTGCTGGTGCTGTCGGCCCGCAACGGCAGCGACGACGGGTTCCTGCCGGTGGAGCTCATGCTGAACCGTTCGTTTGCCCTCGGCGCGCTGGGCGTGGCCGCGATGGGGTTCACTGTCGCGTCCATGTTCATCCCGCTGATGTACTGGCTGCAAACCGTGGCTGGCGCCTCGCCGACGGCATCCGGGGCCATCACCGCGCCGATGTCCGTGTTCGCGCTCGTGCTCACCCCGGTGGCGGGATACCTGACGGACCGGCGCGACCCGGGCAAGCTCTGCGCGGCGGGCTTTAGCGTCTCCGCGGCGGGGCTGGCGCTCGCCATCGCGCTCATCCACTCCGGTGCCGGGGTGTGGTGGTTTACGGCGGTGACATCACTGCTGGGTATCGGCGGGGCGTTTGTGTGGGCACCCAACGCGGCAGTGACTATGCGCGGGATCGCCGAGCATGAGACGGGGGCGGCCTCCGGGCTCTACAACACGGCGCGCCAGGTGGGCAGCGTGCTCGGTGTCGCGCTGGTGGGCATGGTGCTCGCCTCCGGCGAGGTCGCTTCCACCGCGGGCTGGGCGCTGGCCCTGCCGCTGGTGGCCATGGCTATCGGGGCAGTGTCGTCGCTGGGGCTTCGCGGGTAGCCTGGCGGGTATGCGACTTGCCACCTTGACCTCCGGCGGCGACTGCCCCGGCCTCAACGCTGTTATCCGCGGCATCGTCCGTACCGCCAACACGGAATACGGCTCCACCGTCGTGGGCTACCGCGACGGTTGGGTGGGCCTGATGGAAGACCGCCGCGTCGACCTGTACGACGACGCCTACATGGACTCCCTGCTCCTGCGCGGTGGCACTGTGCTTGGCACCGGCCGCCTGCACCCGGACAAGTTCAAGGCGGGCCTGGACCAGATTAAGGCCAACTTGGACGATGCCGGTGTGGACGCGCTTATCGCCATCGGCGGCGAAGGCACGCTCAAGGGCGCGAAGTGGCTCTCCGACAACGGCGTTCCTGTCGTGGGCGTGCCCAAGACCATCGACAACGACGTCGCCGCGACCGACTACACCTTCGGCTTCGACACGGCTGTCTCGGTCGCCACCGACGCGATCGACCGGCTGCACACCACTGCAGAGTCCCACAACCGCATCCTCATCGTGGAGGTGATGGGACGCCACGTGGGCTGGATCGCCCTGCACGCAGGCATGGCCGGCGGCGCGCACTACACCGTGATCCCCGAGGAGCCCTTCGACATCGCGGAGATCTGCAAGGCCATGGAGCGCCGCTTCCAGATGGGGGAGAAGTACGGCATCATAGTCGTCGCCGAAGGCGCGGTGCCGAAAGAGGGCACGATGGATGCCGGGTTGGGCAAAGAGGACGAGTTCGGCCACACGACGTTCAACGGCATGGGCCAGATCATCGGCGACGAGGTGAAAAAGCGGCTCGGCTACGACGTGCGCACCACCGTGCTCGGCCACACCCAGCGCGGCGGCACTCCCACTGCTTATGACAGGGTCTTGGCCACCCGCTACGGTGTTCACGCCGCGAGAGCCGCCCACGACGGCAATTTTGGCAGCTGCGTGGCGCTGCACGGCGAGGACATCGAGCTTGTCACGCTGGAAGACGCCGTGTCCAAGCTCAAGACAGTTCCTCACCACCGGTACGTCACCGCGAAGGCAATGTTCACCTAGGTGTCTTCGCTCCCAGCAGAACCTGCCACTGTCAGACGGCCAATTTTGCGGCTGCGCGCGTAGAACCAGATACCGCCTGCGAACACAAAGATCGATGTGGCGAAGACACCAATAATCGGCGCGACGTCGTCTGGCAGCTCAGTCGCGGTATTGAACGTCGCGTGGACGGCGTACCCGAACAGGTACCACCCAAGCAGCTGACCGACGCGCCAGCGCATGGGCTTCTCGGTGCGGCACAGGAAATTCCCCAGCCCCCAGGCGGTCAGTCCCGTGTAGAAGGCATGCGACCACGGAGCGGGAAGGCAACGCATGCCGGCAGCGACCAGTGAGCCCTCGAGGTCGGAATTGAGGTTTTCCAGCGCTCCCTTAAGAATGTACGTCGAGTCCTCGACCGCGGAGTACCCGAATCCCACAGCAATGGCGATGGTAACGGCCTCGACAGGACGCTGGATGCGGATAACCATGGTGCACAATACAAACACGGCGGTGAACTTCAGTAGCTCCTCCGCGGTAGGGGAGATGAGGCCGAACTGCAGGTTGCTCAACCCGAGTCGGCCCTGCAGCGACACCGCGGCGTCGTTTGCGTTGACGGATGGTGCATAAAGCGCGGCGCCACAGAAAAACGCTGCGGCCACCCACCCCGGCATGGCATGAGCCGTCTGTCCCGGATGGTTGCGCAGCGCAAGCCAGGCGATGAGCAACCAGACGCCTGCGTGTACAACGCTCATACCTGCGGTAGCGGAATTGAAGGGCAGGCCAGCGAGGTACGCTGCGGTCCATGCCGCGCTCGTGAGACAGAGAATGGCCGCGATTATTCGCAGCGCGAGAGCCGGTCGCTGTGTCACTGGGCACCCACTTTCATCTCCTCCGGAGCTGCGGCGACTACGCGGTCAGCCATTTCATCCGCGTCAGGGCCGCCGAGGGTGAAATAGCGGGTAGAAGCGTCGTCGAGCACGGATACAGCAACGAAGGCGCCGTCTCCTGAGGCGCCGTTGCGTTTCACCCGCACGCCGTCGCGCGGTTGCTCGATGCCGTCCACATCAACCGAGCGGTCCCAGACCGCGGCGCGGTAGACGCGAGCAAGTGCCCTATCTTCGTCGTCAGGAGTGGACTCGGAGCGGGCCATGATGCGGGTCCCGCCGCAATCCCAGATTCTCGAGCTCTGCGCGAATCCCGACGGGTTGCTGCATATGAGCGGGCCATCCCCGTCAGCGACGGAAACACTCCCCATTTCAACCGGATTTTCAGTCGCGGCCGATCCCGCCGACGACGCGGGTTGGCTGAGTATGCGCGGAGCTACGAGCAGCACGGCCACAAGGACACAAAGGATTGTCCCGAGCACCACTGGTGCCCAGGAAAGGGTGGGCTTATTCATATCGGCATACTGTACAACGGGTCTGGCGACGCAGCAGGGGACCGATACAGTCGAATGCATGCACGACCGTATTCCCGATCCTTGCCGGCTCCTCATCGTCGGCATCAACCCGGGCCGCCTCACCGAGGAGGTGGACGCGCCCTTCGCGTTCCCGGGCAACCGCTTCTGGCCGGCGCTCGAGGCCGCGGGCATCACGCCCTACCGCGTCCACGCCAACGAGGGGCTGTCCGACAAGGACGCCGCCATGCTCGCCGAGCGCAGCATCGGCTTTACCAACCTGGTGGGGCGCATGACGCCGAAAGCGTCCGACCTTTCCAAGGCGGAACTCGTTGAGGGAGGAGAGGTGGTGCGGGGCGTCGTCGAAAAGCATCGGCCCACTGCCGTCATGTTCGCAGGCATCGGGGCGTACCGCGATGCCTATCGACGACCAAAGGCCACCCGCGGCCTCCAGCCCGAGACCCTCGCCGGAGTGCCGGTGTGGGTGGTGGGCAACCCCAGCGGGCTCAACGCGCACGAGACCGTGGCCACGCTCGCCGAGAGCTACCGGGAGGTCTGGGAGGCGACGGCTCGGGAGCGGCGGTAGAGCCAGATCAACAGCACCCACAGCAAGATCGTGACCGCGATCGAGCCGTAGAGACTCGCGACACCGGGAAGCTCTTTGGAGGCGTTGAACGCCCCGTGGATCGCGGCGGCGAGGAGGAACCAACCGATGAGCCGCGACACGCGCCAGCCGAGAGGCTGATCGGTGCGGCACAGGAATTGGCCGAGGCCCCACGCCGCCAGCCCGGTGTACACGGCGTGCGAGAACGGGCCCATGACAACCAGCCAGACCATGAGCGCGACACCGTCGAAGTACTCGGACTGCAGATCTAGCGTCGCCGCGATCGCGGAATTGGTCACGGTCTCGGCGACGGTGTATCCCGCGCCGATGGCCATGCCGGCAACAGCGGCCTCGACGGGCCGGCGCACCGGCGCGAATACGGCAACGACGAAGAACACCGCCAGCAGCTTGGCCGTCTCCTCCGGAATCGAGGAAAATAGGTACGCCACCACGTCCGGCAGGTCAGCGGTGCTGGAGAGATAGGCGGTGTTGACCGGTGGGAGGACGCCGCCGAGGGCCGGACCCGCCAGCAGGCTGGCGGGCAGCCACCATGGAGTCTTCGGCCGTCCGGGGTGGCGGCGCAAAAGTAGCCATGCCGCCGCGAGGGAGATAAGGACGAATGCCGCAGCCGCAGCGCCGAACGTGGGCGTCCACGGTATCTGGGTGAGTGTGTATAGGTAGCGCGCAACGCACGCGAGGATGAATAGGCCACCAACAACTTGGAGGATGAGGTTCTTCTGCACTATTTAGCCTCCTCTGCGACAAGACGCCCGACGATCTCCCGGCCGGCATCGTCGGGCGCCGTGGCGTATACCGTGAGGTCGCCGCGTTCGACGGCGGCGACGGAAATGTCGTTGCGGTGCACCGCGTACACCCCGGGCGCGGGGCGCTCGAGCTCGTCCGTGTCAATCCGCTCGCCGTTTGAGGCCTGCCAGTACATGCGCGTGACCGCGTTGGCGCGCTCCGCCTCGTCAGTCATGGTGTAGTCGGTGCGCAGCTGGATTTTCGTGCCGTCGCAGTCCCACCTCCACGTGCCTTTGCCGTCATCCGCACTGTCGTTGGCAGAGGTCTGGGCGCATTGCAACGCGTTGCCGTCCGCGTCGTGCAGCGTGACGCCACCGGCGGACACCTCCGTGGTGGCGGGATCGACTTCCTCCGTTGCAGCCTGGGCGATGAACGGCGCCGCCAGGATGAGTGCTCCGACGGCGACGATGCCGAGCGTGCCGTTGCGGGTATTTCTGTCAGAAAAATCGGGATAATCCACCCTCGACAGCATAGGGAAACCCTCTCTCGGTTGCAGCGGGGGCCTATACGTGCCGGGATGCAGTAGCGTTTCCCGCATGACGCTGCTTGAACAGATGGCGCGCGCGTACGAGACGTGGATGCCTATTCAGCTTCGCGAGTGGTACACCGCAGACGAGCGGCGTGAGCTCGCGGTGCAGGAGATGCGCCCGCACGCCGAGCACACCGCCAACGAGGAGTTCGGCGCCGGCTTCCGCGACCACCTGCAACCTCTCAGCGGGCCGGACGTGCGCGACCCGCTGGCGTGGGCGAACCGGCGCGTGGAGTTCGCGGACGGGCACTGGTGCATCGCCGGGATCCGCTTCCTAGGGCTGGACACGCGCAAGCCGTTCGTGCACGTCGTCGCGACCTCCGTGCCACCGCAGCACGACCGACTAGGCACGTACGCCACACAGCTGCACCGCGAGTTCGCGGACTTCGGCCCGCTGGCCATCCGTTTCGCGCTGCCGAACCCGCCCGAGGACGCGGACATTGACCAGTGGATCATCGCCGGGCTCGTCTCCGAGCTGCGGCGGAAGCCGCGCCGCCCACAGCACGAACGCGTCCGGCTCACCCCAGCAGACCCCTCGGAGACGGCGCCATATGCCGATGAGGTGCTCGGCAACGTCGCAAGGCAACGGCCCGAAGTACGCACCTGGACGGAGGCCGCGACCCCGGAGCAGCTGCAAAGCTGCGCGGAGACCGGCGCGTTGTGCGCGATCGAGGTAGACGGGCAGCGCGCGGGCATCATCGCGGCGGCCCGCGACGATGCAAACGGCATGCGCGGCTTCCAGGTTTACGAGTTCCTCCTTGACGACAACGCCCGCGGCCGCGGCCTCGCACCCGTGGCGATGCAGCTGCTTTGCGACGTCCTGCCGGCCAATCCCGGCGACACGTTGTGGGGGACGGTGCACGTGGGCAATGGGCCGTCGATAGGCAATGCGCTCGCTGTCGGCCGCGAGAAGACGGCGGCATTCGTGTGGGTGCAGAGACTGTCTCTTATACACATCTGACGCTGCCGACGAAGAGGATAGTGTAGATCT
>ERZ1031329.30-NODE-30-length-68155-cov-8.880778_pt1 | contig 68155 bp, 52 predicted proteins | sample MGYA00518053_ERZ1031329 | MGnify/ENA primary metagenome ERZ1031329 (study PRJEB33718, sample SAMN03159840) | human skin metagenome | collected 2014-02-25 | study: EMG produced TPA metagenomics assembly of the PRJNA266117 data set (Human skin bacterial metagenome and... | reverse complement strand
AGATCTACACTATCCTCTTCGTCGGCAGCGTCAGATGTGTATAAGAGACAGCATTCGGATTGGGTAGAAAATTATCGGCCAGAATTGCCTCGACTTTTGCCGGGAAATAGTCATCTGACCAGGTCGGAGCATCGGGCAAGTCGATGTCGAAGTGGTCTGCTGCCGGCGCTAAGCGGCCGCGAAACGTGGTCCACTGCGAAAGCTCCTCCTCGGAGGTTCCGCCACCCGCGTCAGCCGTGTTGGGGCAGAAGAGGTTGATGCCGAAACCTTTGCCGTCGTCAAGCAGAGCGCACGTCTGCCGTGCCTGTTCGGTGAGCTTTTCGACAGTGAGATATCCAGCGGCAAGGGTACCAACCCCGCCAGCATTAGAAACTGCTGCGACGAGTTCTGGCGTGGATGGTCCTCCAGCCATCGGTGCCAAGATGATTGATGAGCGTCGTAGATTTTCGGGTGATTGCGAGGTTGTGCTGCTCATAGGGCGAGAGTAACACTAAGGCCGGATTCCCCCGTGTGGGAGAATCCGGCCGGTGCCGACGAACGGCGTTGCGCAATAGACGCTCCGCTGCCGCCTCAAGAATTCAAGAACTACTTATTGTTCTCCGGCGGATCTAGCGGCATGCCCTGGCCGGCGCGGTAGAACGGAATGTCCTGCGGTGCCAGCGGGGTCTTGCCGGCGATGAGGTCAGCGGCCTTTTCGGCAATCATCATGGTCGGTGCGTAGATATTGCCGTTGGTGATGCCCGGCATGACCGAAGCGTCAACCACGTAGAGGCCCTCGGTGCCGTGGACCTGCATGGTTTCCGGATCGACCACGGCCATCTCGTCGGAGGCCGGACCCATCTTGCAGGTGCAGGATGGGTGCAGTGCGGTCTCGGCATCCCTGCGGACCCACTCGAGGATTTCCTCGTCGGTCTGTACATCTGCACCCGGGGAAATCTCGCCGTCGGTGTACTCCTTCATTGCCGGAGTGTCCAGCAGCTTACGGGAGACCTTGACAGCCTCGACCCATTCACGACGGTCCTGATCAGTGGACAGGTAGTTGAACAGAATCGACGGCTTGACCTTGATGTCCGAGGAGGTGATGTGAACATGGCCACGGGCGTCCGAGTACATCGGACCAACGTGGAACTGGAAACCGTGCGGGCTATCGATCTTCGTGCCGTCGTAACGCATGGCCAGCGGCAGGAAGTGGAACATCAGGTTCGGGTAGGGCTCGTTGTCGTTAGAGCGGGCGAAACCGCCGCCCTCGAAGTGCGACGTCGCCACCGGGCCCTTGTGGGTGAGCATCCACCACAGGCCAATGAACGGCCAACGCCACTTCTCCAGGTACGGCTGTGAAGACACCGGCTGGGTGGCGTTGTACTGAATGTAGACCTCCAGGTGGTCCTGCAGGTTCTCGCCGATGCCAGGCAGGTGCTTGACGACGTTCACTCCGGCGGCATTCAAGATTTTCTCATCGCCAATGCCGGAGACCTCGAGCAGCTGGGGAGAGTTGAAAGCGCCACCGCAGAGGATAACCTTGTCTGCTCGCACCTGGCGCGTGTGACCCTTCCAGGTGTACTCCACGCCGACGGCCTTGGTGCCCTCGAAGAGGATGCGGGTGGCTTCCGCGCGGGTGCGGAGCTCCAGATTCGGGCGCTCCAAGGCTGGGTGAAGGTATGCACGGGCGGCGGAGAGACGACGGCCCTTGTCGATGTTCGCGTCGAAGGGGCCGAAACCCTCCTGGCGGTAGCCGTTGACATCCGGGGTGTAGTTGTAGCCGGCCTGCTGTACGGACTTGAAGAAAGCCTTGAACAGCGGAGAATCGGCCGGTCCGCGCTTCATGCGCAGCGGGCCGTCGTGGCCACGGCGCGGGTCGTCCTTATCGGAGCCCAGCGCATTTTCCATGCGCTTGAAGTACGGCAGGACATGGTTCCAACCCCAGTTTTCCAGCCCCTTGGTGTCGCTCCACTTGTCGTAGTCCATCGGGTTGCCGCGCTGGTAGATCTGGCCGTTGATGGAGGAGGAACCGCCGACGACCTTGCCGCGGGCGTGGTAGATGCGACGACCGTTCATCTCCGGTTCCGGCTCGGATTCGTACTTCCAGTCGTAGTACTTGTTGCCGATTGGGAAGGAGAACGCCGAAGGCATGTGAATGTAGAGATCCCAGAGGGAGTCCATGCGACCGGCTTCGAGTACGAGCACCTGCTGAGTGTGGTCTGCGGACAGCCGGTTAGCCAGCACAGAGCCGGCAGAGCCCGCGCCAACGATGACGACGTCGCGGTGTTCGACTGTGGTGTTGCCATTCTTTTTACCGAAGTTGAAGACAGCCGGGAAAGCTCCCATGTTCTGGTGTACCTCCGTAGGTTGTGTACCGATGTGTATCGGAATGGTTTTCAAGGACTGCGATAAGCCTCAAGTGATATTTAAAGGCGTGCCCTATATATCGATATTGAAATAAGTGGCCGGAGGCGTATCTCAAATCCCCTTCACAGATATAGAATGGCATACAATTGACATTCAATTCCAGTTGGAATGATTTTCAACGCCGTGAAAACTAGGTAAAGATGCAGGTAATGGTGTTGATGTTGGGGTTAAGGAATTCTTCTGAATCGATTCTAAGACTTGAGGGATTATTCAAACTAGGTATGCTGGATTAGTTCCCGAATCTGAAGGATTTTCCTATGTCTGATACTCCGTCAACTGAGAAGGTAACGGAGGAAAAATCTGGATCGTCGCAAGAAATGCAGCGATCGCAGTCGGTCCCTCCACAACAAGCGCAAGCGAGTGCGACCTCTGAGCCTGAGGTCAACTGGCCTGTATTTATTATTTCAGGCGTTGGTATTCTCGCCATTGCCCTGTGGGCTATTTTTGCCCCGGACAATGCAGCGGACACCCTAGCTGGCATTGTCGCCTGGGTATCGAAGAACTTCGGTTGGTTCTATATCGTGACCGCGACGGTGGCAGTGCTCTTCATGCTCTACATCGCCATCTCGCGAACGGGGCAGATTAAGCTCGGCCCCGATCACGCCAAACCTCAGTTCGGCCTGTTTTCTTGGGCCTCTATGCTCTTTGCCGCAGGTATCGGCATTGACTTGCTCTTCTTCTCGGTAGCAGAGCCGGTGGCACAGTACTATGGCCCGCCGACCGGAGATGCGGAGACCATCGAAGCCGCGCGTCAGGCAGTCGTCTTTACGCTCTTCCACTACGGCGTGACCGGTTGGGCGCTCTACGCGCTGATGGGCATGGCATTCGGCTACTTCGCTTACCGCTTGAACATGCCACTGACCATTCGCTCGGCGCTCTACCCAATCATTGGCAAGCGCATCCACGGCCCCGCTGGTGAAGCGGTCGAAATCGCAGCGATGCTCGGTACCGTTTTCGGTGTCGCAACTTCGCTGGGTATCGGTGTCGTCCAGCTGAATTACGGCCTGCGCGTGCTGTTCGGAGTGGAGGAGAGTACGTCCTGGCAGATTGCGCTAATCGTGGTGGCGGTATCAGTGGCCATCGCATCTGCCGTCTCGGGCGTTGACAAGGGGATTCGTCGTCTCTCGGAACTCAACGTTGGCCTGGCCATTTGCCTGATGCTCTACATCCTGGTCACTGGTCGCACGGCGTTCCTGTTTGACGCCCTGGTGATGAACGTCGGCGAGTACGTCTCCAAGTTCCCGTCCATGACTATGGATACCTACGCCTTCTCGGGCGCACAGGAATGGCTGAACGCCTGGACTCTGTTCTTCTGGGCTTGGTGGGTGGCCTGGGCTCCATTCGTCGGTTTGTTCCTGGCCCGTATTTCCCGTGGCCGTAGCCTGCGCCAGTTTGTCGTCGGCACGCTGACCATTCCATTCCTCTTCGTCCTGATGTGGGTGTCGGTGTTCGGTAACTCGGCGCTGGACCTGGTTATCAATGGCGATTCGGAGTTTGGCCAGACGGCACTGGATTACCCGGAGCGTGCCTTCTACCTGCTGCTGGAGCAGTACCCGGCGCCGATGATGGTGGCTGCAGTCGCATCTCTGATTGGCCTGTTGCTCTACATCACCTCGGCGGACTCGGCGGCACTGGTGATGAGTAACTTCACTTCGAAGATCACCGACACACAGCAGGACGGCAAGAAGTGGACCCGGATTTTCTGGGCTGTCGTGGTCGGTGTGCTGACCATCTCGATGCTCTATGTCGGTGGTATTCCGACGTTGCAGTCGGCAACGATTGTGATGGGTCTGCCGTTTGCCTTTGTCATCTATCTGGTGATGTATGGCCTGTTCAAGTCGCTGCGACTGGAGCTGTTGCAACAGGATTCGACACGCCGAGCCCTCCACGGGGCGATGTCGGGCCGCGCCGTAGACGGCCAGCAGGGGGATTGGCAGAAGCGCCTTGCCCGCTCCATGTCCTTCCCGGGCAAGAAACCGGTCACGCGCTATCTCGACCGAGTGGTGCAGCCCGCGCTCGAGCAGGTCGCGGTAGCCATCAAGGAACGTGGCGGTGAGGTGGCGCTGCACCGAGAACCAGTTGAAGAAGTCGGCATCGACCAGATTGACCTGCAGGTCGGCTTCGGCGAGGAGATGAGCTTCCGCTACCAGGTCTATCCGGTTGAACACTTGACGCCGTCCTTTGCCGGCCTGGTACACCTGGACAGTGATGCCGATATTTACTACTACCGTCTCGAGGTCTTCACGCTTACCGGCTCGCTCGGCTACGACATTTATGGCTACACCCAAGAGCAGCTGATTTCCGACGTCCTCGACCTCTACGAACGGCACCTGGAGTTCCTACACATGCAGTCTGATCTCCCGGGCACCTCAGATCTGTCCGACAATGCCGACCCCGTCCGCGAATGGTCTGATGACTACGCCAAGGAGGATTCCTAAATGACCTTTAAGCCTTCCACTACCGATAAGGCCCTCGCACCCGAGACCGCCAAATCGCACGAAAACGCGGCCACGCTGTTTATCAACGGCACCTGGTCCGCTGCAGCCGCTGGTAACACTCGCACCATCGAGTGCCCGGCTGACGGCTCTTTCATCGCCGAGGTCGCAGAAGCAGGCGCAACCGACACCGAGCGCGCCATCGCCGCCGCCGATGCTGCTTTCCGACGTACCGGGGAAGGTTCCTGGGCATCCTGGAGCACAGCTGAGCGCAGCAAGTTGGTACTCGACATCGGTGCTGCCATCAGGCAGCGCAAGGATGAATTTGCCTGGGCAGAGGCAATGGACACCGGCAAGCGCCTGCCTGAGGCAGCGGCCGATATGGATGACATCATCGCCTGCTTTGAGTACTTCGGGAAGCTTGCAGGCAATGATGCCGGTCGTCTCGTGGACGCGGATGACCCGTCCGTCGTCGCGCGCATTGTGCGTGAACCTGTCGGTGTCTGTGGTCTGATTACGCCGTGGAACTACCCACTGCTGCAGACTGCATGGAAGGTCGCACCGTGCCTGGCCACGGGCAATACCTTTGTGCTGAAGCCAGCGGAGCTGACTCCGCACACGGCTATCCTACTCATGCACGTTATCGATGACCTGGGCATTCCGGCAGGCGTTGCCAACCTCATTACCGGCGCTGGCGCCGAAGCGGGCGCACCGTTGTCCTCGCATCCGAAGGTGGACATGGTCTCCTTCACTGGCGGTCTTGTCACTGGCAAGATTATTGCTGGTGAAGCAGCCAAGTCCGTGAAGAAGGTTGCGCTTGAGCTCGGCGGCAAGAACCCGAATATCATCTTCGCCGACGCTGACTACGAAGCCGCTTTGGACAATGCCCTCAATGCTGCGTTCCTGCACTCCGGTCAGGTCTGCTCGGCGGGCGCTCGCTTGATTGTGGAGGAGTCCATCGCCGAGAAGTTCGTCGACGATCTGGTTGAGCGCGCTGGGCACATCCAGCTCGGCGGTCCACTCGATGAGAAGGCCGAGACCGGTGCGCTGATTTCCAAGCAGCACCTGGATAAGGTCGCGGCATACGTCGATCGGGCTCGTGAACAGGGCGCTCGCGTGCGCGTGGGCGGCGAGATTGCCGCCGGCGCCACCGCTGACGGTTCCGCCTCGCTTGCCGACGGCTACTTCTACCTCCCAACCGTGATTGACCAGGTCAACCGCGAAATGGACTGCGTTCACGACGAAGCCTTTGGCCCGGTGGTGACGGTGGAGACCTTCACCACGGTTGACGAGGCCATCGAGATTGGTAACGACACCGAATACGGCCTGGCCGGTGCGGTGTGGACATCCAACCGTGAGGTGTCTGAGCGAGTTTCTCGCGGGCTGCGCCACGGCACCGTCTGGATTAACGACTTTGGCCCCTACCTGCCACAGGCCGAGTGGGGTGGCTTTGGTCAGTCCGGTATTGGCCGCGAGCTGGGCCCGACCGGCCTGGAGGAGTACACCGAAGCCAAGCTGGTCTACGAGAACACGGCACCGGCTGTTACCGGTTGGTTCGAGGATCGTCGTTAAATAACTCGGCACAAGTCCGAGTAAAAATACGGGAAAACGGTCCATCGGCCGTTATACTCACCGATTGAAAAAATCGACTCTGCGCACAACTGCGATAAAGGTTTGCAGTTGTGCGCATTTTGTTCTCTAAAGGACATCTGCCGTGAACGCTACTATCCGCTCCGACAATGCCAGTTCCAGTGCCGCCAGTGAGCTAGATACTGCCAGCACCACTACTGCCAGGACCACTACTGCCAGCACCACTACTGCCAGCACTGCCGCGACCGTCACCCGCTTCACCCGGCGTCAGCATGTCATCGCTTGGGCGGTGCATGCCTTCACACTGACAGGTTTGGTGTGGGCGACGCTGGCTGTGGTCGCACTGCTGGAGGGGCGCCCGCACTGGATGTGGCTCTGGTTGGGCATTGCCCTTGTCGTCGATGGTGTCGACGGCAATATGGCGCGTAAACATCGCATCAAGGAAGTCGTCCCGTGGTTTAACGGCGCAGTGGTGGACAACATCGTCGACTATCTCACCTGGACAGCCATACCCGCCGCTTTTATGGTCATGTATCTGCCGCTGGGGCCACGTCCGTTGGCGATCGCCCTGATGATTCTGGTCCTGGTGTCGTCGATGTTCTGCTATGCCAACGAAGCCGCCAAGTCCGGCGACTACTACTTCGTTGGTTTCCCTGCCGCGTGGAACATCGTGGCGGTCTTGCTGTGGGTATGGAACGCGCCCATGGCGGTGTGCATCGCTGCCATTTTCATCTTCAGCGCAATGACGTTGGTGCCGCTGCACTACACGCATCCATTCCGCGTGGAACGCGGCCGGATTGCCAACATTGCCGCAACGTTCATCTGGATTCTCTCGACCGGCATGCTCATCGCAAGTGAGACGATGGCAGCGTCGTTAAGCAAGACGTCTATCCACGAGCTTGTGGCTGTCAATGTCGCCGCCGGTGCCTGGCTGATTGTCGGGGGTGTGCGGCGCTCGCTCAGCGGTCGCTAGCGGCAGATGGTGGGTGGTTGGCGCAGAATTGCGGAGATGGCGCGGTCGCGCAGCCAGCGGACGTATTCGACGGCGCAGGCTGCGACAATTAACGCGATGACAAAGATGGTGACCCACACCGGATAATCGCGCCCGTTGGCCCAGAAGTAAACGTAGGGCGAGACGAAAGTCACTAGGGTGATCAGGAGCCCCAGCATTCTTCGGCCGAACGAGCGGCCGGTGATCATCTCGACAATTCCCCAGGTGTAGGGGATAGCGGTAATGATGTCGATGCCCCACAGCACCCAGACATTGCCGTGGAATCCGGGGACAAAAACCACGGGTAGCGCGCGGAGCGAAGAGTAAACCATCACCACCAGGTAGGCGAGCACTTTCGGGTTATAGAGCAGGCGCCACACGGGGTTGCGCTCTATGAGTTTGGTCCCGACTTTGCGCAGGGCATGCAGATTCTCTTGCTGCATGACCAGCGTATTCGTTCCCTCCAGCAGGTATGCCAGCAGTTTTTGCTGCTCGAGAGTGCCGTGTGCCCAGGCCTGCACCAGCTCGCTTGGCGAGATAGCGATAGGCACCAGTGGTTCTCCGCGCTGCTTCAGCGCAATGGGAAGCTCGAGGGTGCTGCCATCGAGCTTATCGACGGCCAGTTCCGGGCCCATCACATGAACGATGTCGCCGCCGAGGATGTTTTGTACCTTGTCCACATCACTGTGGGGCAGCGAGCTGAACCAGAGTAGCTGCCGGGAGGAAATCGCCATTCGCAATGCAGTGCCCAGGGCTTCTGCCGCATCGTCGATGGCATAAAAGTCCTGCGTGTTGGTATGTGCGAGTGAACGCAAGCTGTCGATTATTACGGCATTTTTGGCGTTGAGCTCGCTTAGGCGGGCCACGCCGGAAATATCGATGACCGCCTGAGGATCAAGGGCGAAAGCATGGGCAAAAGGCAGGTCGAGTATCGAGCGCATCGCAAGGAGCCGCTGGTGCCCAGCCAGGGCTGAATTCTGTGCGCTCATAGTGTTTTAGCTTGCCACAACTTGCGTTTGTCACCAGCAACTATACGGTTCGGTCTATCTATTGATAAGTGCTCTGCTCTGCGAAAACGCCGTTAAGTTGGACTTTCTTCGGTGATTGAAGTAGTTTCTAAACCACGAATAGACAGGTCTGTTCATTACGGCTTTGATGGCGGACTGGCTCATAAATTTAGGAGAAACACTCTCATGCTCATCTCAGGACTAGTGCTGGGCGCCGTGCTCGGCTTTGTTATGCAGCGAGGACGCTTCTGCGTCACCGGCTTTTTGCGCGATATCTTCACTCAGCGTAGCTGGCGCGGCTTCGTCGCCTTGCTGATTGTTATTTCCGTCCACGCCATCGGCCTGGCCGCTCTGACCAGCGCCGGTGTGATTACTCCCGAGTACAAGGAATTGGCACCACTGGCTGTCATTATTGGTGGCGTTATTTTCGGGCTGGGTATCGTCCTGGCCGGTGGCTGCGCCTCGGGTACCTGGTACCGCTCCGGTGAGGGCCTGATTGGCTCTTGGATCGCATTGGTCTTTTACGCCCTATCCGCCGCGGCGATGAAGACTGGCTTCCTGGGCGACCTGCAGGATTCCCTGAAGGACCGCACCGTCGGCTTGACCAGTATTCACGCTTCACTCGGCATTAGCATCTGGCCACTGGTCATCGCGCTGAGCGCACTGACGGCTTACCTCGCCGTCCGCTACCTGCGCGAAGAATTCTCCGGCCCGCGCCCGGTAACTCTGGCACCGCGTAAGTCCGGTCTCGCCCACATCCTGGCTGAGAAACCCTGGCACGTGTACGCCACCGCCGCCATCGTCGGTGTACTTGGCGTTATCGCATGGCCGCTGTCCGCCGCCACCGGCCGTAACGACGGCCTCGGCATTACCACTCCGTCCTCCAACCTTGCCAACTACGTTGTCACTGGTGACACCGAGCGTTTCGACTGGGGCGTCCTCCTCGTCCTCGGCATCCTCGTCGGTTCCTTCATCGCGGCCAAGGCCTCCGGTGAATTCCGCCTCCGCGTCCCGGACGCCACCCAGGGCGCTCGCTCGGTCGTCGGCGGCATCTTCATGGGTGTCGGCGCTGCGTGGGCCGGCGGCTGCACCGTCGGTAACGGCATGGTCCAGACCTCGCTGTTCAGCTACCAGGGTTGGCTTGCGCTGGCGTCCATCGCCGCAGGTGTCGCTATCGCCGCAAAGCTTTGGCTGAAGCCGTCCGCACCTTCGCTTAACGACGTCCCGAGCACCCCCTCCACCACCAACGACACGGCGGTATCGGAAACTGCTCCGGTCACTTCGGCTGCTACTTCTCCTGTGTCCCTGCCGGGTAGCGAAGGTGCCGGTGCCGCTGGCACCGAGGCCTCCCCGCTGGCGGGTGCCTTTGCTGTCGCGCCGGTGGCGTTGCTCGACCGGAGCGTCGTCAAGCAGGAAGACGGCAAGCTCAAGCCACTGGGCGATGGGCGATACGAGCTCGACACCGTCGGCGCGGTGTGCCCCTTCCCGCTGATCGAGGCCAAGGATGCAATCAACAAGATTGAGGTCGGCGAGGAGCTGGTGATTCCATTCGACTGCACCCAGGCCACGGATGCGATTCCGCGCTGGGCTGCCAAGGATGGCCACGAGGTCACCAACTTCGAGCAGACCGGTGAGGCTGGCTGGACGATTTCCGTCCGCCGCGGGCGATAAGTCCTGGTGGCGTTAGAGGAGCGTCGGTAGGGTGAGGGCATAGATTGATTGACATCAACAACAAAGGAGCTTGACCATGGCAAAGAACATTCGACCACTTAACGCGCTTGTAGCTGCAGGTGCCGCCAGCGTGCTTGTGCTGACTGGTTGCTCCTCCGATGATTCGGCTAATACCGAAGCAAGCAGCACTGTTAGCGAGACCAGCTCGTCGGTAACGGCAACTAGCTCTGAGGACACGGACGCCATGGATGACATGGACGATGCCGATGACCACGGTGAGCACGGCGACCACGGTGAGCACGGCAATCATGATGACGATGCAGTGGCTGGCCATGATCACCCGGCCGATGGCGGTCCGGCTCCTGAGGGAATGGTTCCGGCTGACAACGCGAAGTTCCCGGTCGGCACTGAGGTGAAGGTTCTGGCCGACCACATGCCGGGCATGAAGGGTGCAGAAGGCAAGGTTGTCGGTGTTTTCAACACCACCACATACTCCGTGTCCTACACTCCGACCGATGGCAGCGAGCCGGTGAAGGATCATCGTTGGGTTGTCCACGAGGAGCTGGAGAACCCAGGCGAGGCTCCGCTTGCCGACGGCTCCGAGATCACCATCAACGCCGAGCACATGGCGGGCATGAAGGGTGCCAAGGGCACTGTTGATTACTCCACCCAGGAGCCGGTCTACATGGTTGATATCGACGAAGATGGCATGACCATGAAGAACCACAAGTGGGTCACGGAGAGCGAGCTCGCACCGGAGGACTAACTAGTCAGGCTTAGTCAGCTACTTCTAGTCCGGTTGCTTCGGGCTGGTTGCTTCGGCCTAACTCAATCCATTAAAACCGGGTATCACGCAGGAAGCGTGGTGCCCGGTTTTTTTAATGCTTCGCGCCTATGCTCGTGTCCAAAAGCCTTCGGGTAGCGCGTGGTCCGACTGTGAGGGGCGGAGACGACGGGGACGGGGCCGGAGCCGGTGAGTGCAGGGGCGGTCGGTCACTTGTCGATGAGCTATTCACCTGTCGATGCGCTATAGCGTGGCCATCAGTGAATAACGCATCGACAAGTGCCCAGGTAGACCCCACAGCGTGCGCATAAGTGGCGGAAAACCATCGATAAGACAAGGGAAGTCATCGACAGGTCACGGAAAACCATCGATAAGTCGGCAACACCAGTGCGCCTGCTCAGCCCACTCGGTCACGGCAGCTGGTATTAATTCGCCGCGTACCTGCATTGGCACTTTCTTAATCAGAAGTGCATTCGCGCACCTCAAAGCGCATAACCCCAGTTCAGCCGGGTGTTAAAAAAGCGTTAATAGGTGCCCGCCGCGGTAGGTATGAGTGTTTTATAACTGTCATGTTCGTAGACATTTTGCTTCTGCTACTCACCGTCGCGGCCTTCCTGCTACTGCAGGGCTGCGCAAAGGCGGTGAAGAAACTATGACGTGGGAATTGATCGTCGGCGCCATTTTAGGTTTGGCGGCATTGGGCTATGTCCTGGTCGCCCTGATTGATCCGGAGCGATTCTCGTGAGCAACGTCATTATGGGATTTGTCCCGGTAATCATCGTGATGGCCGCACTGGCCATCCTTTACATCCCGCTCGGCAATTACATGGGGCGGGTATTCACCACTGATAAGCACTTGGGTGTTGAGCGCGGTTTCTACCGCGCCATCGGTGTGCGCCCAGAGGCCAACCAGCATTGGACAAAGTACACCGCCAGTGTGTTGAGCTTCTCCGCTGTCAGCGTCATCTTCGTCTACCTGCTGCAGCGAGTGCAGCAGTGGCTACCGCTCAACCACGGCAAGGGTCCAGTCTCTCCGGACCAGGCGTGGAACACCGCGGTGTCGTTTACCACCAACACCAACTGGCAGTCCTACTCCGGTGAAGAAGCCATGACGGTGCTGACTCAGATGGCTGGCCTGGCAGTTCAGAACTTCGTCTCCGCCGCAGTCGGTATTGCAGTGGCGGTGGCACTGGTTCGAGGCCTGGCCAACCGTCACGGTGACGGCAACATCGGCAACTTCTGGGTAGATCTGACTCGTACCGTCCTGCGAGTGCTGCTGCCCATCGCCGCTATTGGTGCAATTCTGCTGATTTCGCAGGGTGCCATCCAGAATTTCTCGGCCCCACAGACTATTCAGACTGTCACCGGCGGCAGCCAGACTATCCCGGGCGGTGCCGTGGCATCGCAGGAGGTCATCAAGGAGCTGGGTACCAACGGTGGCGGTTACTTCAACGCCAACTCCGCGCATCCATTTGAAAATCCGAATGCGTGGACCAACATGCTGGAAATCTTCCTTATCCTGTTGATTCCGGTCTCGTTGACCAGGGCATTCGGTGTCATCATCGGCGACAAGCGCCAGGGCTGGGCCATTCTGTCCACCATGGCGGTGCTCTACTTCATCTCTCTGGCTGTCGTTATGTCCAGCGAGACTGCGCTGCAGACCTTCCAAGGTGGCGGCATGGAGGGCAAGGAGTTGCGCTTTGGCGTGCTGCCGAGTTCCTTCTTTGCGGTGACCACCACCATGACGTCGACAGGCGCGGTGGACAGCTTCCACTCCAGCTACTCACCACTGGCAGGCGGCATGCTCATGCTGAACATGCTGCTGGGCGAGATTAGCCCTGGTGGTGTGGGCTCCGGTCTCTACGGCATGCTCATCATCGCCATCCTGACCGTATTCATCGCCGGCCTGATGGTCGGCCGTACGCCGGAATACCTGGGCAAGCGCATTGGTGTTTCGGAAATCACCAAGGTCTGCCTCTACATCCTGGTCATGCCAGTGCTGGTGCTGGCAGGTGTCGGTATCTCCACCATGCTGCCGTCGACGCTGGACTCCGTGTCCGCTGATGGACCGCACGGTTTCTCCGACCTGATTTATGCCTTCACCAGTGCGTCCAACAACAATGGTTCGGCATTCGCGGGCTTCGGTGCCGATACCCCGTGGTTCAACATGAGCCTCGGTTTCGCCATGCTGTTTGGCCGCTTCCTTCCAATTGTCATGGTGCTGGGTCTGGCTGGTGACTTTGCCAAGCAGCGACCAGCCGCCGAGACCGCTGGCACCCTGCCAACTCACCGACCGCAGTTTGTCGGCCTGACCGTTGCCATCGCAATCATCGTCAGCGCCCTGACCTTCCTACCAACCCTCGTCCTTGGCCCGCTGACGGAGGCCCTGTCATGAGCAAGAATTCCAACGCATCTTCCGCATTTTCTCCCAGCGCACTGAAAGCGGCTCTGCCGCTGGCGCTGAGCAAGATGAACCCGCGCCAGCTCATCGCCACTCCGGTGATGTTCCTGGTCGAAGTCGGTGCCGCATTTACGCTGGTCCTGGCTGTTGCGCACCCGTCGCTGTTCAGTATTTCCATCACGGTGTGGCTGTGGTTGACGGTGCTTTTTGCAACGCTGGCGGAAGCCGTCGCTGAGGGCCGCGGCAAGGCACAGGCGGAATCGCTGCGCGCTTCGCGCACCACCTCTGATGCCTTCAAGCTCAACAACGGCGCCAACGCCGCTGCAGCACTGGAGAACCCAGCCGCGCAGACCATCAAGGTCGCGGCCACGGACCTGGTTCCGGGTGACATCGTCATCATCTCCGCCGGCGAGCCGATTCCCGCCGATGGTGACGTGATCGTCGGCGCTGCCAGTGTCGATGAGTCCGCCATTACCGGTGAGTCCGCGCCGGTCATCCGCGAGGCCGGCGGTGATCGCTGCGCGGTCACCGGTGGTACGCGCGTGCTTTCCGACGCCATCGCCATCGAGGTCACCACCATGCCCGGTGAGAGCTTCATGGATCGCATGATTGGTCTGGTCGAAGGCGCACAGCGCAAGAAGACCCCGAACGAGCTGGCACTTGGTTCCCTGCTGCACGTGTTGACCCTGATCTTCCTCATGGTCGTCATTGCACTTGCACCAATGGCTGTCTTCAACGGCGCTGAGCAGGACCCATTGGTACTGGTTGCACTGCTGATCTGCCTGATCCCGACCACCATCGGCGCGCTGCTGTCCGCTATTGGTATCGCCGGTATGGACCGACTGGTTCAGCACAACGTGTTGGCCATGTCGGGCCGTGCGGTTGAGGCCGCCGGTGACGTCGCCACGCTGCTGCTAGACAAGACCGGCACCATCACCTTCGGTAACCGCCAGGCCGCGGAGTTTTCCGAGGTCGGCGACACCACGCACGCTGAATTGGTACACGCCTGCCAACTTTCTTCGCTTGCCGACGAAACCCCCGAGGGCCGCTCCATTGTCGAGCTCGCGGAAACCGAATCGAATGAACGCATCGACGAATCCGTCTATGCCAATGCGACCTTCATTCCCTTTACCGCTCAGACTCGTATGAGTGGTATCGAGTTCCCCGCTACCGGCGGCGAGAAGAACCGCAAGGTAGTCAAGGGTGCCGCAACGGAGATTGTGAAGCTGATGAAGCGCATCGGTGCCACCGTGTCGCCCGAGGTCGATGGCATTGTCCAGCGTATTTCGGAAGCGGGCGGTACCGCGCTGGTGGTCGCCGAGGTATTTGGCGGTGACGAAGTAACCAGCGGTGAGTCCGGACGAGTGCTGGGTGTTATTTATCTCAAGGACGTCGTTAAGCCTGGCATGCGTGAGCGTTTTGATCAGCTTCGTGAAATGGGCATTCGTACCGTCATGATTACGGGCGACAATGCGGTGACGGCGCATGCGATTGCGAAGGAGGCGGGCGTCGACGATGTTCTAGCCGAGGCCACCCCGGAGCAGAAGCTGGAGCTGATCCGCAAGGAGCAGTCGAAGGGGCGTCTGGTCGCTATGACTGGTGACGGCACTAACGATGCACCGGCATTGGCGCAGGCTGATGTGGGTGTGGCAATGAACACCGGTACCTCGGCGGCGAAGGAAGCGGCCAACATGGTGGACCTGGATTCGGACCCGACCAAGTTGATTGACGTGGTGGGAATTGGCAAGCAGTTGCTGATCACCCGCGGTGCGCTGACCACCTTCTCCATTGCCAATGACGTGGCGAAGTACTTCGCCATCATCCCGGCAATGTTCGTCACGGCGCTGCCTGGCCTGGACAAGCTCAACATTATGAATCTGCACTCGCCGGAAAGTGCCATCCTGTCTGCGGTGATCTTCAACGCGCTGGTGATTGTCGCCTTGATTCCGCTGGCTCTCAAGGGTGTGAAGTACCGCGCCGGGTCGGCTGCCTCACTGCTGAGCCGCAATCTGCTCATCTTCGGTGTCGGTGGAATCATCGCACCGTTTATCGGCATCAAAATTATTGACCTCCTGCTCTCTGGAGTGTTCGGGATGTAAGTGCCTTGGCCTCGCGCCAAACGGCGCAGCCAGCGCACAGCACTTGGTATCTCGCAACATGTGAAAAGAATCGAGAAGGACATGAACAAGAACTTTCGGTTGGTATCCACCACAATCAAGGCATACTTGCTGCTCACCGTGGTTATCGGTCTGCTGTACCCAGCCGCAATCTGGGTAGTGGGGCGAATCTGGTCCGATAACGCTGATGGCTCGATGATGTATGACTCCGCAGGCAAGGCCCAGGGCTCGGAGCTCATTGCCCAAGAAGTGACAAAGCCGGGATTTTTCTACCCGCGCCCGTCTGCTGCGGGGGATAATGGCTACGATGCGATGTCGTCTTCGGCATCGAACGTGTCGCCGTATAGCAAGGAGTTCCAGGCTGAAATCGAACAGCGCCGCACCGATGTCGCTGCCCGCGAGGGCATCGACCCGGCCCAGGTACCGGTGGAGGCAGTCACCGCCTCCGGTTCCGGTCTGGATCCGCATATCTCCGAGGAATACGCACAGCTGCAAGCACCGCGCGTGGCTAAGGAACGCAACCTGCCACAGGCAGAGGTTGAGCGTTTGATCTCGGAAAATAGTGAGAAAGCAATCACGGAACAGGGCTCGCAGGAAGGTGGGCAACTGGTCAACGTCGTAAAGCTCAACGCCGCGCTGGCAAACGGACAGTGAGCGTAATTCGACGCGTCGACAACGTACGGTAGTGAGGTCCTAAGAGATGACCCAGCGAGGAAAACTGAAGGTCTACCTGGGGTTTGCCCCGGGTGTGGGGAAGACGTGCGCCATGCTCAATGAAGGCCACGATCTGTATTCCCGTGGGCACGAGGTGGTCGTTGGCCTGGTGGAACACCATGGGCGTGAGCGCACGAAGAAGCTCATTGAGGGCCTGCCGGTGCTGGATTGTCGTGAGGTGAGCTACCACGGCAATACCTACCGTGAGCTCGACGTGGACGCGATTATCGCGGCGCGCCCTGAGGTCGCTCTTGTCGATGAGCTCGCGCACACCGTCGTCACCGAGGAACCGGACAACGAATTCGTTCAGCAACGCAAGCGCTGGCACGACGTCTACCAGCTTCTCGACGAAGGCATCGATGTCATCTCGACGATGAACATCCAGCATTTGGAATCGCTTAACGACGTCGTTGCGGCCGTCACCGGCGTGCGCCAGATGGAGACCGTGCCCGACCGTGTCCTGCGCGATGCGGACGAGATTGAGCTCATCGACTTGAGCCCGGACGCCCTGCGCATTCGCCTGTCCCGCGGTGAGATTTACCAAAAGGAGCAGGCGGAGCTGGCGCTGCGCAAGTACTTCCGCCCGGGCAACCTCAGCGCCCTGCGTGAGCTGGCTCTTTTGTGGCTGGCTGACAAGGTCGAGGAGGTCCTGGACGCTTACCGCGAAGACGAGGAGATCGACGACCACTGGACCACGCGTGAGCGCGTCGTGGTGGCCGTGCGCGATGATGAGAACGCGGAGTCAATGATTCGCCGCGGTGCCCGCATGACCGGGCGCGTGGCCGGCCGCGAGATGATTGTCGTGCACATTACCGGCGAGGACGACGGCCTTGACCGCGGATATTTGCGTCGGCTGCGCAAGCTGCAGGATCTCACCGAATCGCTCGGTGGGCAGTGGCGCACCATCGTCGGTGATGACGTGCCGGGAATTCTGCTGGAATTCTCCCGCACGGTCAATGCATCGCAGCTGGTCATTGGCTCGGAGCGAGGACTGCGGCGCTATGTGGGGTTGAGTACTTCGCAGAGGATTATTGACCAGTCCGGGCCGATTGACGTGCACATTATCTCCAGCTCATCGGAGAAAAGGGCTAAGCGCCGCAGCGAGTTTCAGTCCCGTTTTTCCCGGCCGCGTCGCGTGACCGGTTGGGTGTTAGCGCTGGTCGGGCCGGTGCTGCTGACTCTGCTGCTGCATCAGTTGGACACCGGTCCGGAGTTTCTGGGCGTGCTGCTGTTGACCTACCTGATGCCGGTGGTCTTCGCGGCTATGGCCGCAGGTCTGATTCCGGCGCTGGCCGCCGTCGTAGTGGGCTCGCTGCTTGCGAACTGGTATTTCACCGACCCGACGTACACGTTGACCATCACTGAACCAGCCAGCCTGATTCAGATTGTGCTCTTCGGCGTGATTGCCGCTGCCGTGGCAACGGTGGTGGAGCGTTCCGAGCGCCGCCGCGAGATGGCTGACCGCAGCCTGCACCAGGCAGTGGTCATGTCGGAGCTGGCGCACGGCGTGGTCCATGACGGTGACAACATGTCGAACCTGGTCCACAGCCTGGCGGATACGTTCTCCATGGAGCGCGTGGATGTTGAGCGCTACTCCTCAGAGCGCAAGAAGTGGCTTCCGATTGTCACCACCGCCGAGCACGGTCTATCCGAGCCCTGGCCCTCCGAGCTGCCGATGACCAAGGTGACTTCCGGCGATGACCTGCGTTTTGTGCTCAGTGGCCGTGAACTCACCGCAGCTGAGACCGCCATGATTGCCGCGCACGGCTCGCGTATCCGCGCGCTGATGGACATGGAAGAAATTGCCGCCATGCGCCGCGCCACCGCCGCCCTCGAGGCTGGCAACCGCGTGGGCAGCGCGGTGCTGACCGCCGTTTCACACGACCTGCGCACACCGCTGGCCAGCATTAAAGCGGCCGTGTCCAGCATGAATATGGAAGACGTCGAGCTTGACGACGAATCGCGGGAAATCCTCATGGAGACAATTGAAAGCTCCGCGGATCGTCTCGAGGTTGTCATTGGTAACCTGCTTGATGCCAGCCGCATCGACTCCAGCACCAAGCGGGTGGATAGTGTGCCGGTTAGCGTCTCCGATGTTGTGGACGCGGTATGTGCGGAGCTGCCGGAAGCCGCAGGTCACATCGACCGCGATATTGACCATGACGCCTGCATGGTGGAAGGCGATCCGGGGCTTATCCAGCGCATTGTTTCCAACATCGTCATCAACGGTCGTCAGTACGCACCGGAGTCGAGCCTGACCATTCGTACGCGGCCCAGCGAGCGCGGTGTGCGCGGTCCCGCCGACATGCCGGTTATGGGCTCGCTGGGTGCTATCGCTGCGAGCGCATGCATAGACATTTTGATCATTGACCACGGTAAGGGCATCCCGGAGGATAAGTTGGAGGAGATTTTTCAACCGTTCCAACGCCTTGGCGACTACTCGGCACAATCTCAGGGCCTTGGTCTGGGACTTGCCGCCGCCTCGCGTTTTGCCGACGCCATGGGAGGCGCCATCCGCGCCGAACAGACACCCGGCGGCGGTGCTACCTTCGTGCTGACGTTGCCGCGTGCAATGGGCGAGAGAAAGTAGGATTCCATGAATCTCAGTTCAGGACAACCCGCTGGTCAGGCTGGCAACAAACCCGGGCGAAAGATACTCATCGTCGAGGATGATGTCGCCATGGCCCGCACTGTGCTTGTCAGTTTAAAAGCCCGCGGTTACGAGCCACGTGTCGCGCAAACGGCCACGCGGGCGTTAGCCGCGGTCAGCGAGTGGAAGCCCGACGCCGTTCTCCTGGATCTGGGCTTGCCCGATGTCAGTGGCCTGGAAGTTCTGCGTTCTTTGCGCAGGTGGAGCGATATTCCAGTGCTGATTGTCTCCGCGCGTCACGACGAGGCGGGGAAAATCAACGCCCTGAATGAAGGGGCCGATGACTACGTCACCAAGCCTTTCTCGATGGGGGAGTTGTTGGCTCGGCTGCGTTCAACCATGCGCCGCGCCAGCAAAGTAGTGGTTGAAGAGGAGCCAAAGGTGGCCTCTGCCGATGGTCATCTAGTGGTTGACCTGGCCAAACGGCAGGTGTTTGTTGCCGACGAACTAATACACGTCACTCCACGCGAGTGGGACATGCTGGTCTACCTGGTACAGCACCGCGGTGAACTGGTCACCAAGACGGAGCTGCTCAAAGCCGTCTGGGGTGACCAGTATGAGAAAGAGACCAATTACCTGCGCGTTTACATCTCCCAGCTGCGCCACAAGATTGAGCCCCAGCAAGCTCACAATAAGTACTTGCGCACTGAGGTGGGGGTCGGTTATCGCATGGTGCTGGACGAGGAGTAGCAGCCGGCTGCTTGCCCGTCCTTGCTTGCCCGCCCGCACCTTCCCGCCTTCCCGCTCGCCTGTCTGCCTCTCCCCGCGACTTCACGACACCTATGTCACCTCATGCCACCTCCACAGCTGGCACGAGGTGACAGCTGTGTCGTGAAGTGCGATCTGCCCCAGCCCAGAGGGTGGAGTGAAGTGCTGTGCTGTGGGGGGCGGAGCGCTGCCCAGCTACAGATCCAAATCCAGTGAAGCGCCCGGAATAGCGTCCAGCAGCCGCTGGGTGTATTCCTTCTCCGGGTGGTCGAAGAGATCGTCGGTAGGACGGTGTTCAACCATCTTGCCGTGCTCCATCACGATGACCTCATCAGCCACCTGCCGCACCACGGCCAGGTCATGGGTGATGAACAGGTAGGCCAAATCCATCTCTTCCTGCAGCTCAGCAAGCAATTCGAGCACCTGCGCCTGGACCACCACGTCCAGGGCGGACACGGCCTCATCACAGACCACAACTTCAGGGTTTAGTGCCAGCGCACGTGCGACAGCCACGCGCTGACGCTGACCGCCGGAGAGCTCACCTGGGAAGCGGCGGCCCATCTCAGCTGGCAGCGCGACGCGGTCGAGAAGCTCGAATACGCGCTGCTCACGCTCCTTCTTGGTGCCAATCTTGTGAATCCGCAGCGGCTCCTCGATGGAGGAATGCACCGTGCGCATCGGGTCCAGCGTCGCATACGGGTTCTGGAAAATCGGCTGAATGCGACGCCGCAGCTCCAGCTCTTCTTTACGATTCCGGCCTTGGACGCGTTTACCGTCGAAAAGCACTTCGCCCTCTGTCGGATCGAGCAGCCCCAGTGCCATGTTGGCGACAGTGGACTTACCCGAACCGGATTCGCCCACGATACCGATGGTGCGACCGCGACGCAGCGTAAAGCTGATGTCATCGACGGCGCGAAAGGAATCCTTGCGCCACGGACGGTCGCCGGGGATGGCAAAGTCGCGCACCAGATTCTTCGCGACCAGAATTTCCTTCTGCTCGTGATCCGCAGTCGTCGGTGCCGCCACCACGCGGTCACCGCGCCGGGCAGCCAGCGACGGCGCGGCCGCGATCAGCTGCTTGGTGTACGCGTGCTGCGGGTGCGTGAGGACTTCCAACGCAGGACCAGTCTCAACGACATGTCCTGCTTGCATAACGACGAGTCGGTCGGCGCGTTCGGCAGCTAAACCGAGGTCATGGGTAATCAGAACCACGGAGGTGCCGAGCTCATTGGTGAGTTTGGCCAGGTGGTCGAGGATTTTCTTCGCCACGGTCACGTCGAGAGCGGAAGTGGGCTCATCGGCGATCAGCAGCTTCGGGTGGGCGGCCAGACCCATCGCGATGAGTGCGCGCTGGCGCATACCACCGGAGAACTCGTGCGGGTACTGGTCAATGCGCTTTTTAGCATTCGGCAGGCCCGCCTGCTCCAGTAGCTCAATCGCCTTTTTGTGAGCCTCAGAGCCGGTGGCGATGTTATTGGCGCGCAGCGCCTCCTTAATCTGGGAACCGATAGTCCACACTGGGTTGAGATTGGTCATCGGATCCTGGGGGACCAAGCCGATGCCGCTTCCTCGGATGCCGACGAATTCGCGGTCGGTCAGGTGCGTGATGTCACGGCCATCGAAGGTGATGGTGCCACCGGTGACTTCACCATCACCGGGCAACAGCCCCAGTGCGGCGTGGACAGTGGTGGACTTACCAGAGCCGGACTCGCCGACAATGGCAACCGTCTCGCCGGGGAAAACCTCCAGGTCGACGTTGTGCACCACATCGGTCAACGATTTACTGCGGCGGCCGGACGCTGTGGTCGTCGGAAAGCCGATGCAGACATCCTTCAAGGTGAGAATGGGCGCTGCGGAAATATTGGTGTCGGTGCTCATCGACGACGCTCCTTCGGGTCGAGAGAATCCTTCAAAGCGTCACCCATGAGGATGAAGCCGAGAACGGTAATCGCCAGGGCGAGTGCTGGCCAGAACAGGTTGGACGGGGCCTGGCGGAGCACCTGCTGTGCGACAGAGATGTCGTTGCCCCAGGAAACGGTGGTCGTCGGCAAGCCAATGCCCAAGTAGGACAGCGTGGCTTCGGCGACGATGTAAATACCCAGTGAAGTCGTGGCCATAACGATGACAGGGGCGAGGCAGTTCGGCAGCACATGGCGGAAGAGAATGCCAGTGTTGGATAGACCGAGCGCCTTGGAAGCGGTGACGTATTCCTCGTTCTTCACCGAAATCACCGAGGAGCGCACCACGCGCGCCATCTGCGGCCAGCCGAAAGCAGCGAGCACGAAGACCACGGACCAGATGGTGCGTTCGGTAAACAGCTGCATCAGCACGATGCCGGCCAGAATCAGTGGAATGGCAAAGAACATGTCCGTGATGCGAGAGAGCACCGCATCGACCCATCCTCCCAGGTAGCCGGCGATTGCGCCGAGGATGATGCCGACGATGGTCACGGCCAGGGTGACGCCGATACCGACGATGACCGAGGCGCGGGCACCGTAGATGACACGGGCGTAGACGTCATAGCCCTGCTGAGTGAAGCCCATCGGGTGGCCGTCGCGGGCCGGAGCCAGCGAGTCACGCAAGTTTGCCGCCGTCGGGTCCACAGAGGTGAACAGCGACGGGAACGCGGCCACTGCGATGGAGAGCAAAATGATGAATGCGGAAACCCAGAACAGTGGGCGGTAACGCAGGTTCTGCCAGGCCGAACCCCAGAGCCCCAGTGGCGGCGTATCCGGCAACTGCTTGTGGTCGGGGTTCGTCGCCGGATTTGGTGCCTGCGCGGTGCCGGACTGCGCGGTGTTGGCCTGCTTTTCTGGCTGAGTCGAATCTAACTGCGTCGAATCTGGCTTAGGCATAGCGAATCCTCGGATCCAGGACTGCGTAGAGCAAGTCGATGAGCAAGTTGGCGAACATGTAAATAACCACCAGGATGGTCACGATGCTGACCACGGTGGGAGCTTCACCAATCTGGACGGCGTGGAAGATCAGGCCACCGATACCGGGCACGTTGAAGATGCCCTCGGTGACGATCGCGCCACCCATCAGAGCGGCGAGATCAGCGCCGATGAAGGTCACAACGGGAATCAGCGAGTTACGCAAGATGTGGCGGCGGGTGACTTCAGAGGTTGGCAAGCCCTTGGCGCGGGCGGTGCGCACGAAGTCAGCATGGCGTGCCGACGAAACCTCCGAGCGCGTCAGTCGCAGAACATAAGCAACCGAGACGAGACCCAGCACGAATGCCGGAAGCAGCAGGGAGGTAAAGGAGGCATCGCTACCAACGGTGGGGGAGACGATCTCCCAGCGCACACCGAAGAGGTAGCGGGCAACGAAGCCGAGCACGAAGGTAGGAGTTGCGATAACCAGCAGGGACAGTACCAGAACGGTGGAGTCGAAGAAGCCGCCCTTGCGCATGCCCGCGATGACGCCAAGGCCGATGCCGAAGATTGCCTCAATGGCAACGGCCATCAGCGCCAGGCGAATCGTAATGGGGAAGGCCAGCGCAATTTCCTCGCCGACTGAGCGGCCGGAGAAGGTCTCGCCCATATCCAGGGTGAACAGCCCCTTGAGGTACTCCCAGTACTGGACGAAGAATGGCTCATCCAGGTGGTAGTGGGCGCGCAGTGCTGCGACCTGCTCAGGTGGCAACTGCTTGTCGCCGGCTAGTGCGGCAATGGGGTCGCCGGGCATGGCGAAGACCATTGCGTAAATCAACAGCGTGGCGCCGAAGAATACCGGCACCATCTGCAGGATTCTCTTTCCGATATACCAACCCATGGTGCTAGTCCTTCTCAATCATCGGGTAGTCCAAAATGCCGTCCCACATCACCACGGCGTTACGCAGCTTCGGATTCCACGCCACCGAAGCATTGGGGTACCACAGTGGAATTGCAGGCAGATCCTCCATCAACACCGACTGAGCCTTGACGTAAATCGGCTTAGCGTCTTCTGCGCTCTTGGCCGAAGCAGCGTCCTGGATAAGCTTGTCGAACTCCGGGTTCGAGTAGTGGTTGTCATTCGAGGAACCGCCAGTGACGAATTGCGGGATCATGTAGTTGGCCACTGATGGGTAGTCAGCTGCCCAGCCAGTGCGGTAGCCGCTGGTGATGGTCTCGTTGGAGATTTCATCGCGCAGCTGCTTGAAGGTCGGGTAAGCCTTGCCGTGAGATTCAATTCCGAGGGTTTCACCAATCATGTTGGTCACCGCTTCAACCCACTGCTGGTGCCCGCCGTCGGCGTTGTAGGCAATATCGAACGAGCCCGTAAACGGCGCAATTTTGTTGGCTTCGGCCCACAGTTTGCGAGCCTTGTCCGGGTTGTACTTCAACACATCCTGCCCAGGCACATTCGGATCCAAGTCACCGAGCGTCAACGAGCTGAACTCGCGCGCCGGGGTGCGGGTGTCGAAGAAAATCTTCTCAGTGATGAGTTCGCGGTCAATCGCCATGGAAATCGCTTGCCGACGGAGCTTGCCCTCTTCACCCGAAAAGCCTGGCAGATTTCGCGGAATTGCGAAGTACTGCGAAGAGGAGGTCGGGACGTTTGCGCTGGAGTCGGGGAAATCGGTTTCGAAGCTGGCCAGCGCCGTTGGTGGAATGGTGCGCGGCAGAGTGTCCAGGCGACCGGCCTGGAGGTCTGCGTATGCGGTGTCCACGTCCGAGTAGAAGCGGTAGACGAGGCCGTTATTGCGGGCCTTGTGCTCACCGGCGAAGTCATCATTGCGGACCACGGTTAGCTGGTTGTTGTGCAGCCAAGCGCGGCCTTCGGCCATCTTGTACGGGCCATTGCCGATTGGGTGTTCACCGAAAGCCTTCTTGTCGCCGAATGCGGCCTTCGGCAGCGGCATAAATGCGGTGTAACCGAGGGACAGCGGGAACGAGGAATCCGGGTTGACCAGGTCAACCGTGAACTTCAAATCGTCGACCTTCTTTAGCCCAGACATCGTCTTGGTCGTGGCCTTTTCTCCCGAGACAGCATCAAAGCCCTGCACGTTGGCGAAGAAGGACTGCTGCTTCTGCAGGTTCGGACCGTAGGCAGCGTAATTCCAGGCATCGATGTAGCTCTGCGCGGTGACTGGTTCGCCGTTGTGGAAGGTCCAGCCCGGTTTCAGCGTGATGTCGAAATGAGTCGAGTCCTCGTTGGGCTTAATTTCTGCCGCATGGTCCAGGATCATCGAGCCGTCGGTGTCGTAGCGCACCAGACCTGAGTAGAGCATGCGGAGGATATCGCCACCACCGGTTTCATTGGTGTCAGTGGTGTACAGCGGCGACTGCGGTTCGGAGTTCTGGACCACGATGAACCCGGCGCCGACCTGTTGCTGGTCAGTGCTGCAGGCAGCTAGCGCGCTTCCTGGCAAGGCGATTACCAGCAAAGCCGCCAGAATTTGGCGGACATGCAGCGTGAACTTTCCTTTTCCGCTGAGCGTTGTTGCGTGCAGTTTTGTTTCGCGGAACTCCTCTCGCTGTCGGAGCTTCCGCCGGATTTTCTGCCGGGTATGGAAGGGGCCGGAGGCAACGGGTCTATGCATCGCGAGCCTTTCTAGATTCTGCCAGCTAGGCGATATGAATTTGGTGATCGGCTCACTCCAAACGACTTAGCTACCCACCTCCCACCTGCATAAGCAACGGTGGTGAAAACCTGGGTGTGGTGGACTCTAAGGTTTGAATACGACCGTTCAATACAGTCTCTAACCTTACAAGTCCAAAAAACATATGAGTATTGATCAGGTGAACCATCCCTTATTTGACGGTGTCTTTTACCCTCGATTGGGGAGTTAATCCTGTGCAGCGGTGAAACGTTGTAACATCCTGGCACCCCCGCAGGGGTTGGGGCTGTGGTGCTCCGCGACGCTGGCGCTCAGTCAGGCCCGTCCGCGTTGGTCCCATCCTCGGGTCCCATCCTCGGGCCCCGTCCGCGTTGGGCTTATTCGCGTTTTGGCCACCCGCGTCGGGGCCATCCGCGGGCCCCATCCGCGGGCCCCATCCGCGACTTCACGACAGCTATGTCACCTCATGCCACCTCCACAGCTGGCACGAGGTGACACCCGTGTCGTGAAGTGGGCTTTGGGGCTTGGTGGAGGGGCGCCGGGGCGCCGCCAAGCCAGCGCATTAAGTCCCGCAGTACGAGTGGAAAGCCCCCAACTCCCGCGGTGCCGGCTCAGTGAACCCCGCTGGGACGTCTTGCAACTCAAAGGGGTTGGTTACCGCCTCCAGCAGGTGCCGGTAGGCGGCCAAATCCCCCACCCCTGCTTCTCCTGTCGCCCCTGCCTTCGCTAACGCTTCCGTGACCAGGTGATTCCGGGGAATATACAGTGGGTTCGTTTCCTCCATAAGTGCCAGGGCCGTCGTCTGGTCGATTCCCAGCTCCTCCCGCGTCCGCTGCCACAACTGCCCCCACTCAGTCACGGCAGCGGGGAACACAGGATCATCAGACAGCCTGGTCAGCGCGGTCAGCGCAGTGAAATCCTGCCCATCACCATCGGCCAGAACCTCAATCAGCGCCCGATGAGCATTCGTGTGGTCGAGCCCAAACTTCGCCAGCAACGCCTGCCACTGCTGTACCAAGGGGATGGCCAGCGGGTCGTCGTAAAGCGAGGGGAGAATCCCCAACTTCGGCAGCCACCTGCGGCTGAGCGCATCGGTGAACTCGTCGGCGAATTCTCCCAGGATGTCGCGGGCGCGTGCGAGGGCATCCTCCGGGGCGCCTGCGAAATGCGGTAGCAACGTCTCCGCGAGCTTCGACATGTTCCACCCCGCGATTGTTGGCTGCGCGCCGTACGCGTATCGACCACCGCGATCAATACTGCTAAACACTGCCCGCGGATCGTGCGCATCCAGAAACGCACACGGCCCAAAGTCGATGGTCTCGCCCGCGATGCTGGCATTGTCGGTGTTCATCACGCCGTGGACAAAACCGCAGGTCAGCCACGCCGCAACGAGATTGGCTTGCCGCTTGACGACGTCCCGGAGAACCGACTCCGCCGAAGCTTCGTAGCCATGCCGCTGCGCAGCGAAGTCGATGAGTCGGTCCACAATTCCGGTGTCCGCTCCGGAGCGTGCGACCAGCTCGAACGTGCCAACTCGCAGGTGGCTGGATGCTACTCGCACGACGATCCCACCCGGTTGGAGTTCGGTGGTGGGGTCGGTGTTGTCGAAAGGGGTTTGTGAGCCGCGGTAGATTTCCTCGCCGGTTGCGATGACTGCCAGCGCGCGGGTGGTGGGGACACCGAGCGCATACATGGCCTCGCTGATGAGGTACTCCCGCAGGGCGGAGGTCAGCGTGGCTTTGCCGTCACCGCCACGGGAGAAGGGTGTGGGGCCGGTGCCTTTAGACTGAATCTCGTAGGCCTGGGTGTTGTCGCTGCGGGCTTTCTCTTTGGGGTAATCGGGATGGTTGGGTTGGCTGTGCTGGTTTGGCGGACAGTGCAGCCCAGTCAGCCCCGATTCAGCCTCAACAGTGGCAAGCAAGAGCGCGCGACCATCACCGAGTAGGCCTGCGAAGTTGCCGAACTGGTGGCCGGCGTAGGCCGTGGCCACCGGGGTTTTGTAAGGGCCGGGTGGGGTATCGGTTTCCTTGCTGACTCCGCGTCCAGTGAGGAACTTCAGGCCAGCGTCTGACCGGAGCCACTGTGGGGAGAGACCGAGCTGGGTCGCGAGTTCGTCGTTAAGCATGACGAACTGCGGCGATGGGGCGTCAAACCCCTGTTGGTCGATAGCGAGTTCAGGCAGTGCGGTGGGTAGATCAGCGACGTTTCTAACCATGTGCGCAGTTTAACGGGTTGGTCGGGTTGGGCTACCGCTTCAAGTGTTGCGGACTGTCGTGTTCGGCAGTGTTAGGGATGTTGGCGCCCCAAAAGACGCGGAAAACCCCGGCTGCTGGAAACTCCAGCAACCGGGGTGGATGCGCTAGGGGCTAGCTGAGTGAGACGTGCGAGCCGTGCAACTAGCCCAATCCCGCAGAGCCCTACTTCTTCAGGGACTCCGGAGCGTTGAAGCGCTCGCCGTGCTTCGCGGCCAGCTCTTCGGCGCGCTCGACGAAGCCCGCGACACCGCGGCGCTCCGGGTGAGCTGCAGCCGGGTCGACAACAGTGGCGCCGTCGTAGTTCTTAATGAACTGGCGGGTACCACCGGTCCAGGCCGGGTATCCGATACCGAAGATGGAGCCGATGTTGCCGTCGGCGTCGTGCAGCAGAACGCCCTCGTCGACGCACTTCTGAGTCTCGATGGCCTCGATGAAGAGCATGCGGTCGACCAGCTCCTGCAGGTCGGTGTCTTCCGGAGCGATCGGGGTGATGTTCAGCTCCTCACGGAGCTCGTTGAACAGGCCCGGCCAGAGACCGGAGCGCTTGCCGTCGACGTACTCGTAGAAGCCCTTGCCCTCGAGCTTGCCCGGGCGTTCGAACTTGTGCAGCATGGCCTCGACCAGAGCCGGCACGCCGCCCTCGTCCAAGGTCTGACCTGCAGCCTCGGCGGCAGCGCGGGTCTCGCCAGCGATCTTCTCCATGAGCTTGAGGTTCAGCTCGTCGGCAAGCTGGAGCTGCGGTGCCGGGTAACCAGCCTGGCGACCAGCGGCCTCGATGATGGCCGGGTCGTAGCCCTCGGCAACCATGCGCAGGGCCTCGTTGATGACGGTGCCGATGACGCGGGAGGTGTAGAAACCGCGGGAGTCGGTAACGACAATCGGAATCTTGCGGATTGCAACAGCGAAGTCCAGCGAAGCGGCGAGGATTGCCGGATCGGTGTTGTCGCCGGAGATGATCTCAATCAGCTGCATCTTGTCCACCGGGGAGAAGAAGTGCAGGCCGATGAAGTCCTTCTCACGTTTGACGTGGGAAGCCAGCTCGGTGATCGGAAGGGTGGAGGTGTTGGAGCCCAGGATGCAGGTCTCCGGAACCGCGGCCTCGATCTCGGCGTGAACCTTGTGCTTGAGGTCGGTGTTCTCGAAGACGGCCTCGATGACCAGGTCGACATCGGACAGATCGTCGTAGGACTCGGTCGGCTTGATGCGGTTCAGCAGTGCTGCGGACTTCTCCTCAGTGGTGCGACCGCGCTTGAGAGCCTTGGCCTCCAGGCCCTCGGAGTAGGCCTTGCCGCGCTCGGCGTTCTCCAGGGAAATGTCCTTCAGGACAACTTCCATGCCAGCCTTCGCGCAAACGTATGCAATACCTGCGCCCATCATGCCGGCGCCAACGACGGCAACCTTCTTGAACTCGCGCTTCGGGTACGGGGTGCCATCAGCCTGCAGCGGACGGGAGCCGCCGCCCTGAGCGTGATTGAGGTCGAAGAAGAACGCCTGCATCATGTTCTTCGACTGAGTGCCGGTGACCAGCTCGGTGAAGTAGCGGGACTCGACACGCAGTGCGGTGTCGATGTCGACTTGAGAGCCCTCGATGGCAGCCTGCATCGCAAGGCGCGGAGCCTTCATCGGGGAGCCCTTGAGCTGCTTGGTCAGGTTTGCCGGGAAGGACGGCAGGTTCATTGCGAACTTCGGAGTCTTCGGGTCGCCGCCCGGAATCTTGAAGCCCTTCTCGTCCCACGGCTGTGCGGCCTTGACATCTTCGCTGGTCAGCCATGCGCGAGCAGTGTCAATGAGCTTCTCCGGGGCAACAACCTCGTCAACGAGGCCAGCTGCGAGGGCCTTGCCCGGGTTCATCTGCGCGCCGGTCAGAATGACCTTCATCAGCGCGTCCTGAATGCCCAGCATGCGAACGACGCGGGAGACACCGCCGCCGCCCGGCAGGAGGCCGAGGGTGACCTCTGGCAGGCCAATCTTGGAACCGCGGGCATCGGCAGCAACGCGGTGGTTAGCAGCCAGCGCGACCTCGAGGCCGCCGCCCAATGCTGCGCCGTTGATGGCAGCAACAATCGGCACCGGGAGCTTCTCCAGGCGACGCAGAGAGGCCTTCATATCCTCGACCATGTTGAACATGTCAGCTGCATCGTCCTCAGTGGCCTTGGACATCTGTTTGATGTCGCCACCTGCGAAGAAAGTCTTCTTCGCAGAGGTGATGATGATGCCCTTGATGGAGGTCTCAGAGCCGTCGCCAATTTCGTTTTCCAGACGCTCCACGGTGGCGCGGATGTCGTCCTGGAAAGTCTTGTTCATGGTGTTGACCGGCGCATTCGGGTCATCCATGGTGAGGGTGACGATTCCGGCGTCGTCCTGATCCCACCGGAACATGTTATCTGTGCTCATAAATCAGTCAGTCCTTTGTGGTTATCGCGGTGTGACCGCGGTAATTGTCGCTGTGAGTTTCGTTCCGGTTTGCTTTAGACGCGCTCGATGATGGTTGCAACACCCATGCCACCAGCCACGCAGAGCGAGATGAGGGCGTAGCGGCCACCGGTGCGGTGCAGCTCGTCGATTGCGGCGCCGGTGATCATGGCACCGGTTGCACCCAGCGGGTGACCCATGGCCATTGCGCCACCGTTGATGTTGAGCTTGTCGTAGTCGATGCCCAGGTTCTGCTGAGCGTGCTTGACGACGGCGGCAAACGCCTCGTTGATCTCCCACACGTCGATATCGTCGACGGTCAGGTTGGCCTTGGCCAGTGCCTCGCGGACAGCCGGCTCGATACCGGTGAGCATGATGGTCGGCTCGACACCATTGACAGCGGTGGCGACAACGCGTGCGCGTGGGGTGAGCCCCATGTCTGCGCCGGCCTTCTCAGAACCAACCAAGGTCAGTGCAGCGCCGTCGACGATGCCGGAGGAGTTACCTGCGTGGTGGACGTGATTAATGCGCTCGAGCTGCGGGTACTTCTTCAGAGCAACTGCGTCGAAGCCACCCTGCTCGCCCATCATGGTGAAGGCTGCGCGCAGGCCGGAGAGGGACTCTGCGGAGACGCCCTCGCGGATGGTCTCATCGCGGTCGAGGATGGTCAGGCCGTTAGCGTCCTTGACCGGGACGACGGAGCGGTCGAAGCGACCCTCCTGCCATGCCTTTGCGGCACGGGCGTGGGAGAGTGCAGCCATTTCGTCGAGGGACTCGCGGTCAAAGCCGTCAAGCGATGCAATCAGGTCAGCGGAGATGCCCTGCGGGACGAAGTCAGTTGCGAACGAGACCTGTGCGTCCATTGCCATTGCGCCGCCGTCGGACATCATTGGCACGCGGGACATGGACTCGACACCACCGGCGAGGACGAGCTCGTCCATGCCGGAGCGGACCTTCTGAGCAGCCAAGTTGATGGCGGAGAGGCCGGAAGCACAGAAGCGGTTGATCTGGACACCGCCGGTGCGGTACGGCAGACCTGCGGTGAGTGCAGCGGTGCGGGCAATGTCCGCACCCTGGTCGCCGACCGGGCTGACGCAGCCAACGATGAGGTCGCTGATGCGTTCTTCATCCAGGTCCGGGAAGCGGTTGCGGATTTCGTCGATGAGGCCGACGAGAAGTGATACCGGGCGTACCTCGTGGAGGGAGCCGTCCTTCTTGCCCTTGCCGCGCGGGGTGCGAATTGCCTCGTAAATGAAGGCTTCGCCGCCCGGCTGAATGGTGGCGGAAGTCATGTGTTTTTACCTCACAGATTCGTCGTAAAGTGTCGTGCGTCACTCTATAACGAATGGCGGATTGCCGGGGGTGATTTGAGGGGTGCTGGGGAGAAAGTTGACTCGCCGTAGTCTCTCACCTGGGGTTATGGGAGAAACCGGGGGTAATTACATAAGTAGTTTTGATGTGCTGCCTAGATGTCCATCCTGTAGTTCGGCTCAACGCCCAACGCCCCTACCGCTTCCGCAGCACTAGCACCAGGTTCGACACCGCGAACTCCCGCAGCCCCGGCACGTGCACCATCCACCAGGCCCACCACGGGTGGTAGCGCGGGAAAGCGGCCAGCAGTTCGCAGTCGCCGGCCTCCGCGGCAGCGTGCGCCCACTTCAAACCTTCACCGCAACCGACCTTGAACAGGGACTCGCCAAAGTAGTTCTTCGGCCGCTTGCCATGCTTCTTCTCATACATGCGCCGCGCGCGGTCGCCACCCAGGTAATGCGTCATCCCCATCTCGTGGCCACCGAACGGGCCGTACCAAATGGTGTAGGAGTAGACGACCAGTCCGCCTGGCTTGGTTACGCGCAGCATTTCCTCGCCCATCGTCCATGGCTCGGGCACGTGCTCGGCAACGTTCGATGAGTACGTCAGGTCAAAAGCATCATCGCGAAACGGCAGTTCCAGCCCCGATCCGCGTACCGACGACTCCAGCTTGATACCCGCCGCCGCCATCTCGCCCACATCTGGTTCACAGGTGTAATATTCCACGCCACGCTGGGCAAATGCTCGGCCAAAGTACCCCGGGCCGCCGCCGACATCAAGGATGCGCTTGCCACGCAGTGCGGTATTCGTCGTAACGCTTGACGACGTGCCCCCTGCGCCCGGCGACTCCGCCGTACCAGCGGTGCCCGTCGCATCCACCGCGCCCACTGAACCATCCGCGCCAGCCGCGATGCCTTCTAGGAGGCCGATGGTGTCCTCGGCAAGGTGCCCGTAGAAGATATCGGGATCGGTTTGCTCGTATTTGAAGTCGTTGAGCAGACCGAATGAGCGCGACAGCGTAGCAAAGCTGCGCAGCTCTTTCAGAGCGGGCGGGACGATAAAAGCGGGAAAGCGAAAGCTGGTCACGTCAAACAATCTAATGGACTGGTTGGGTTTGGGAGTATGGATTTGAGCTAAAGCGGCAACGAAAGCCGCGCCGAGCGTTAGGCTCATATTGTTATGAAAATCTTATTGTTGTGTTGGCGCGACACTGGTCATCCCGAAGGTGGAGGCAGTGAGCGCTATTTGGAACGCGTCGCGGGTTACCTTGCCGACCAAGGTCACACTGTGGTGTTCCGCACGGCCAGCTACCCAGGCGCACCGGCCCTTTCGCGTCGTGACGGCGTGACTTTCTCCCGCGCTGGTGGAAACTTCTCCGTCTACGTGCGCTCCTGGACCGCGATGCTGGGGGCTAGATTTGGCGTGGGGCCAATTGCCAAGGCGCTCGGCGGCAAGCCGGATGTCGTGGTCGATACCCAAAACGGTGTCCCCTTTTTCGCGCGGATTTTCTCCGGCGCACCGACAGTGCTCCTGACACATCACTGCCACCGTGAGCAGTGGCCAGTGGCGGGGCCGATTATTAGCCAGCTGGGGTGGTTCATCGAGTCGCGTCTGTCGCCGATGATTCACCGCCGCAGCCGCTACATCACGGTTTCCGAACCAAGTGCCGCTGAACTGGTAGAACTCGGAGTGTCGCCGGGGCGCATCGCGGTGATTCGCAATGGTGTGGACCCGATTCCGGAGGAATTGCAGTCGACCGAAATCATGGCAGACCTATCCGAGTGCGACGGTCCGGCACCGCATCTGGTGACGCTGTCGCGATTGGTCCCGCACAAGCAGATTGAGCACGCCATCGATGTGCTCGCAGATCTTGTGCAGGATCGTCCAGGTGCGATTCTCGATGTTATTGGCTCGGGCTGGTGGCACGACAACCTCGTGGAATACGCCCGTGACAAGGGCGTTTCGGATCACGTGGTCTTCCACGGGCAGGTCACAGAGGCGGATAAACACCGCATCCTCTCCAAGGCATGTCTGCATCTGATGCCTTCGCGCAAGGAGGGCTGGGGGCTCGCCGTCATCGAATCGGCGCAGCACGGCGTGCCGACGGTCGGTTACCGATCCTCGGCGGGCTTGCGCGATTCGGTCAACGACGGTGAAACTGGCCTGCTGGCCAGCGATGAAGCGGACCTAATTACCAAGACACGACAGATTCTCGATAACGGCGAACTGCATCGCGCCATGTCCAAGGCCTGCGTCGCGCGTGCTGCGGAATTTGGTTGGGATAAAACTGGCGAGGCAGTTCTGAATGTCTTGGAAAACCCAACTCTGGACAAGCTGCTACCTGCGGCGGGGCAGTAGCGCTTCCTTTACTCCCGCCAGTAGCCCAGCGAGCAGGCAAAGAGCCCAGATTCCAAAAGCCATCCACGCAGCTGTATAGGCCCCCTGGCTTGGTTCTGTGGTCGGATCGATAACGCCGGGGACATGGTATAGCTGCAGGTCAGGTGTTTCATAGACGGGATCTAGCGCTGCCACAATGTCAGCTGAATCGCCGAAGTTGCCGGGCGAATTCTCCACTAGGACCCAGCCAACGCCCTGGTCCCGAAGGCTCTGGAGCGCAGACGTAAGCTCCTCCTGCCTCTTCGCACCGCCGAGCAGCGTACGCTCAACGGTTGTGGCTCCCTCGCCAGACACCGACTGCCCAGAGACGATCAATTCGCCGGAGCTCACCACCGGAGCGGGCAAAATCTTCGTAGCCGGGTCGAGGACAGGGCGCCCATCAATGATGCGGTAAGAACCGGCAGGCAGAACCGCAACGCGATCGTCGTCAAGCGCGACGACACCGGAAACCGCCGACCAGCCCTCCCATGACGGAACGGGGCGTAGTGGAGCGACATCGGCGGGCAGCGTGGGGACAGCGGCAATGATGATGAGCGCGCTGACGCCAGTAGCCAACCACTGGCCGATATTGGCGGTGGCACTGCGCGCGCGGCGTGCTAGGTACTCCGCACCGCTGGCGGCGAGGATGACATAGGCGGGGACAACGAGCGCGATCCACTTCTGTGCATCGCGAAGCAGACCCGCCCCCGGGATGTGCTCGAGTGCCCAACCCATCATCAAAATGCCCGGCGTTGTTGCGGCGAGAGCGACGAGCACAATGCTCACGGCGCCGACGATAATCAGCCCCCGCCAGCGCTCTTGCGAATGCCAGACACGACGGAATCCCAGCCCCATAAGCACCAGGAGTGCCAGCACCATGATCGCCGAAAAACCAGCCTCGCGCGTCAGTGGCACAGCCTGCTTATTCCAGATGCCACCCAGCCCCAACAGGCTGCCGAGCGTGCCGACGTGAGCCTCTGCTCGGGCCGCAAATGCGGCAGCGCCAGCAACATCGGAGGACCCAGCTGCACTCGGGTTAAGCAAAGATGCCACCAACCACGGTGAACTGACCGCCAGTGTTGTGGCCGCAATCCAAGCGCGGTCGCGGTTATTGCGGGCGGCAGCAATGCCGGTGATACCAGCCAATAGGGCACCGGTCGGTGTGAGGCCCGCAGCGGCAATGGCGCTGGTGCGCCACAAAGCACTACCCATCTGCGTTGCTAGAACAACTGCAGGAAGTAACAATACGGCGATGACCAGTGACCACTGTCCCTGGAGTAAACGCTCGACGACGAACGGGTTCCAGAGCAGCATCGTTGGTGCAATCAGCTGACTGGCCAAGCTCGGAGTCATGGGGATAAGGCCGGCACTGGATGCGCTACTGGCGCCAGAGTCGTGGCGAGTGAACCTGCGGGCGAGCTCAGCAGCTGCAAGACCACCAATCAAACAGGCGCCTACCATGGCGAAGCGCACCCAATGGCTGGCATCCACAAAGTACCCCAGTGCCCACAGTGCGGTGTCCTGCGGAACAGCTCGTGCCGCAGCGGGGCCGAGTCCCAGGGCCGCGTCGGTAAGCGGTGGGTGATTGGGGATGACCATGTCGCGCAGCAGAAACATCGGTGTCCCAAAGCGACCCTCAGCCGGGGCCTTGTGCGGCACAAAGAGAGGCCAGCACACGGCAGCGGTCAGTAAGAGAATCCACGACAACACAAAAACCCAGGCGACTCGCTCCGAATGAGAGCGAGCCGACTGGGTCAGAGTAGTGCGGAAACGTTGTGTCACGTGCCCTATATTAAATTATTTTTAGATTTCCTCAGTGAAACTCGAGCTAAGCGAGTGCCTGAGGCATCTTAAGGGCCTCGTGGCTTGGTCCCTTAAGCAGACTTGCTGCGAATGCGGAAGCCAATCACGATGAGAACCAGGCCGAGGATGCCGAGGATCCACGGTGCGACAGTGCCACCGATAGTCAGCGACTTACGGGCTTCCTTAGCACGGTCCATCTGACGGCCCTTGGAGCCTTCGTCCCACTGTGCGGTGTACTTCATCGCGGTGCGGTTCTGCTCCTTGGCTTCCTTCTCACGGCCAGCCTTGGAAGCAATTTCTTCCGCTTCTTTGTCGTCCTTGGCGTAGAACATGAACATCTCTTCAGTACCGTTGACGATCACGCCAGAGGTTGGCTCGACGCGAACAGTACGGACGTTGGTGTAGTAACGATCCAACTCGACGTCGTCGTCACCCTCCAGTCCCCACTTGTGAGCCGGGAAGCTCAGGCGCATGGAAGCCAGCGAGGACTTGTCAGCCTCGGTGAGCTTGCGGCCGTCGCGAGTGAAGTGCTCGGTCAGGGACTCGTAGAGGTTCTGCGGCGGAATGGTCATGGAGTACTTGTAGACCTTGACGCCATCCTGAGTTTCCTCACCGACGAAGTCGATCTCGAAGTTACGCATCGCCTGGACGTCGTAGTACGGGTAGGACTTCTTCTCGGCACCAAACGGGAACTGGTACTGGATGCCCGGACGGGTGAACGTCGGCGGCTTGGTGTCCGAACCACCCTGGGGTGCGTTAATAGCAACGCTGGAGATCGGGTCATCTACCGGGTACGCAGTACTGCGGTCAACAGTGATGCGGTCGAGGGTCGCATTGATGAGGTTCTTCGGCTCTTCGCGGTCATCGCGCAGCAGGGTGGTACCGACCTGGAGGGTTGCGATCTTGTCGTCAGCCGGCTCCTCGATCTCAACGTGGCGCTTCGACTGCATCGGAGTCTTGTCGTTGATGAAGCAGTGGACCGGGAGGTCGCGCTTCTCTTCGTCCGTCTCTGCCTTGCAACGCGGGTCATTCTTGCGGTTTGGCGTTGGCTCATTCTTGCCCAGCTGGCTGGAGTCCAACAGGGTGCCGTCGCGCACCTCCGTGATGGTGTCGCTCACAGTGTCAAGTGGGATGACCCGGAGGCGAGGCACCAGGAAGGTTGGCAGAAGGACGGCAATGACAATCAATGCAGCACCGATGATAATCAGTGCATGTCCGAGAGTTCTCTTCATCAGCGGATAGTCCTTTAACTGTACGTAACTTTCTGCTGCAAAACCTAGCAGGAAGTTAGAAGTTATGTGGTGTGTTTTTTAAAAATAACTTGTCAGGAAAACAAAAGAGTTTTGGAAAAACCGGCCTGAACAGGACTTATTTCATAATAGAATGCAAGTAATTTTACTCATTCCGGTATCCGTGTAAGAAAGTACTATGACGTCCAAGGCATTTGCGGCAGCGCCGAACGCTAGGCAAGACACAGCGTCGAGCTCTGTGCCGAACTCTACGCCGAGCACTGCACCCAGCACTGCATCGAGCACTGCATCGAGCACTGTATCGAGCACTGCCACCACATTCCGCCCAGGCTTCCTGCCCTCGCTGGAGGGGCTGCGGGCTGTGGCTTCGATGGGCATCATCGGTACGCACGTCGCATTCCAGACCGGGCATGATGTGGGAGCCCTGTGGGAGCGTATCCTCGGCCGCTTCGACTTCTTCGTGGCCGTTTTCTTCGTGCTGTCCGGATTCCTGTTGTGGCGTTCTCACCGCTCGGGTTATGGCGGAATCCCCCGTCGTAAAGCATTGGCCGATGCCGACGGTGGACGGAAGAAGAGCTGGGCGAAGTACTACAAGAAGCGCGTCGCGCGCATTATGCCTGCGTACTGGGTGCTGGTGCTTATTGTGCTCATCGCACTGCCGGTGGGGCGTGGCGCGGATTTCAAGATTTGGCTGACAAACCTGACGCTGACACAGGTGTATTTCTCCGGCTCTCTGCACGGGGGATTGACGCACCTGTGGTCATTGTCGGTGGAGGTCGCGTTCTACATCGCGCTGCCGCTGTTTGCCATCGGGCTTAGCCGGTTGGACCCACATCGCCAGCAGGGGCGCCGCATAGTGACAATTTCCCTGCTCGCAATCTTGAGCTTCGGCTGGCCCTACCTGCCACTGCCGTACCCAGAAGGCGTTAACCCGCATATTCAGCCGATTGCATACTTTTCCTGGTTCGCAGCTGGCATGATTCTCGCCGAGCTGGAATCGCTCCAGGGCGTCGATACCGATGCTGCCCGCGCGAGGGTGGAAACCATGCAGCGCTGGGCTCACCGCCGCCCACTGTGGCTGGCGATCGCCGTTGGTGCGCTGGTCCTGGCTTCCTACCTGGGGCCCGAAGGGCTAGTCGAGCTCACCAACTGGGAATTCACTCGCCGTCAGCTGTGCGGGCTGGTCTTCGGTGCCGCCATCATCGGCCCCTGGACGATGGCGCCGGAGTCGCGCTTCCTCGAACACCCCATCATGCAGGCGCTGGGGCGCTGGTCGTACGGCATCTTCCTCTGGCATGTGGCGATGCTCTCCATCGCATTCCCGCTGCTTGGTGTGAAGCTATTTACCGGCCATCTGCTCAGTGTCACCATTGTTACGGTCGCACTGTCGATTTCAGTGGCCGCCGCTTCCTACGCGCTCGTCGAGGAACCTGCCCGCCGCTTCTTCGCACGCGTCTGGGTCAACCGCTAACGGCTCTTAATCAGCGGTGTTGTCGGTGTTCTTGATGTCGCTGTCGGTGCCGTCATCAGCACCGCCACCGGAAAGCACCGAGCAGCACGCCACGATTGTCAGCGCCGCCGTCACCAGTAACTGAAGCGGCCAGTCGGCACCGGCGTAGTCATCCTTCGGCCACGGGTTCGCCGCCAGCACCAAGCCCGCAATCGACATCGTCGCAGCAAGTGTCACAATCAGGGCGTTTCGCACGTTCAGCCACGGCTTGACGACGTCCCCACGCTTCCGTGCCCAGAAAGTCCCACCAAGGGTAGCGGCAACCACCACGAGGGCAATGACCACGCCAGGCCAGCTGGATACCAGCGTCACTGTCGCGGCAGCAGCAATGCCAATAGCCGCCCGCGGCAGATCATTGCCCAGCGAAGATGCGGGAATCGGGGAGGTGAGAGCGAAGCGTCGCCAAGCGAAAGCCAGCCCCACAGTGACCAGTGCGTACACGGTTGCGAGTGCGCCGCCTGCGAGGATGCCAGTACGCCAGGTCTGCTGCGGTGGGTAGGTCAGCTCGACCGCACCACCAATACCGGCCGGAATCGTCCAACCCTGCTGCCAACCAGAGACCGTTACCGGCTTCATGGCGGCACCTCCGACTCGCAGCTCGTGGCCGGCATTGACGGAGATGGGCAACCACACGATGCGATCGTGGTCGGCAGCGTCAATGGGATTGTTCAGATCGATTGGCGTCACTTTCTGCTGCTCAGCTGACGGCGCGAAGTAGTCAGTCGAGGTGAGCGACACCCAATCGGACTTGGCATCGATGCGCCATGGCCCCGGTGAGAGCTCAATCTCTTCACCACAGGTCAGCTCGCGGTGATCAGAGCCGTCACCGCGCTGGAGGCTGGCCCACGGGGCTCCGATGCGGCTGCGGCAGGGATCAGCATCGACCTTTACCTTTACCGGCTTTGGAACAGTGAACAGGCGCACCAGCGTGCCCTCATGAATCTCCTGGCCGAAAACCCAACGCTGAGCCAGCGACGAGGAATTCGGCACCACCGGGACACGAACCGGCGTGAGGTCCTCCGCGATATCCTCGGTGGAAGGCTCTGTATCTTCATCGGAATCGGGGCTGCTGGATTCGAATGCGTCGAAGCCAGTGTCTCGCTTTGGAATCACCAGGCCTAGCTCGGAGATAGCAAATCCTACAGGAGCAATCTTTGCTGTGATGAGCACAGATGTGGTCTTGCCGCCGGGCAGCGGAATACGAGTCATCTCACCCGGAACCAACTGTACGGAGCTCGAAGCCGTATCAGTCTGGATGCGCAGTTGCACTGGAACGCGAGCACCGGTCAGGCTGAGCACTGCGTTATCGGTCGGTTCCTTCCATGACAGTTTGACCCACTCAGCCTGGCTCTTGCCCGCCAAGGGTTCCCACCAGGTGGAGGTGTCGCCGTCGAGCATTGCGTTGACCGAGTGGTCAGCCGATGCACCACCGACGTTGTATGGCTCAGAGGCCGACGACGAAACCTCAATTGTGGCGCGACCCGTTGCTGTCTGCGTCAGTGGCAGTCCCACGACGGGGTAGTCCGGAACGAGGTTGCGGACATATGAGTCCTCGTCTTCGGCCAGGATTGCTGACTCCGCACCGACGACTTCACCATAGTTGCGGCCGCGGCGGGCGGGTGTGTCGGTGACAGTGCCGGCGCTCTTGCCAGACAGGATGCGCACCGGAGCATCGGAATCGACTTCGTCCAGCCGCGGGAGCACTTCGGGGCCGCCGGCGACCAGCGGCACCTGGGTAGTGTCCACCACCCGCGGTGAAAGTGTGTGATTGCGCAGCTCCTTCGGGCCCGCACCCCAAATCTGGATAGCGGTATGGCCGTCCTCGTCCGCGAACTCCGCCACCTTTTCCATGGTCGGGGAGTCCTGCAGCGTGGAAGTGATGGCGCGCAGCGAATCGCCCCTCGAGGTAACTCTCAAGTCGTGGCGGACCAGCACGTAGCCGATACCGTTGTTGCGCAGGGTGGCATCCAGTGCCGGTACCTCACGGCCTCGAGTCAGCGAATTGCGCAGACCATCGAGGCCGCGAATCGCCTCTGGAGGCACTAGTGGCACGGTATCGCGGACGGCCCAGGGCACGTCGGCAAGCGGCTGGAGCGGTTCGTCGCGAGTATTGCCCCATGTCTGATCAGCAAACGGCGATGACGGCACCACCAGCGTGCGGGTATCCTCGCCCTGCTCATTCAGCCAGTCGGCCGCTTCGTGCCAGTAGCCCGGAACCTCGGAAAAACCACCTGCCGGAGCGAGACGGGCGCTCCACGCAGGGGCGGTGGCACTGGCGATAACCACCAGAACCAGCATTGATGCGATAGCGCGCGGGTGCTTCTCCGGGTGTAGCCACTGCTGCCAGCCAGTGGTCGCTGAATCGCTCGCCGTCTCGTTCGTGTGCTCGCTCGCCGGCTCTCGCCACGGCCATGGCAGCTGGGCTGTCGCATGAGCGAAGCCGATAACAAGTGGCAGACGCACAATAGTGTCAAATTTGTGCAGGTTGCGCACTGCTGCGAGCGTGGAATCGAGCACCTCTCGAGCCGATTCCCACGCCAGCCCGAACGGCTCCGTCCAGGCCGCCATAATGACAAGCCCGATGAGCAGCATCATCAGCCACATTCGACGCAGCGGCAGCGAGCGCATGGCCAAGCCAAGTAGGCCAATCGCCGCTACAGCCATCGTGGCGTAAATCAGAATCGGCTCTGCGACCAGTGCATTTCCGCCCACGCGTTCAAAAGAAACAAACGGCGTCCACGAGGTAGAACCACGCAGCGTCTCGCCGAGACTCAACCAACGAGTGGTCACACCGGAGGACTCAATGTAGTCCGTAAACGGTGGTGAGTACTTGCCCAGCAGGAGTAGCGGCACAATCCACCACATGCTGACCGCTGCACACGCAGCCAGCCAACCGCCGAGCATCGCCCACGCACGCCCGCGACGAGGCCCCGTAAAAGCGAAGAAGAGCAGCATCAGACCTGCGGGGATGCAAGCCGCCGCTGTACTGACCGCATTGACCGCGCCAGTGCACAGTACCGCTAGACCGGACAGCAATACGGCACGGGCAGTCGCACGCCAGGGCAGTTCCTCGCGCCGGGCTGCGCCCCGCAGGAGCGGAAGCAGAATCCACGGTGCCAGCGCGACGGGCCAGGTCTCGGACGAAATCGCGCCCAACGTCGTAATCACACGCGGCGACAACGCGTACAACAATGCCGCCAATACGCGGGAGGTATGCGTGCCGACGTTTATAGCTTCGGCCACGCGATATGCGCCGGTAAAGGCCACGCAGAGAGTAAGGCTCCACCACAGCGCCTGAATCAGCCAGCCGGGCGCTAGGGCATCGGGCAGCAAACTAAACAGCGCGAAGAATGCGCCCTGTGGAAAGAGATAGCCATATGCCTGGTTTTGGAGCTGTCCGAGCGGCATGGTGTCTGACCACATGTTGAGCGAGGCGGACAAAAACCCGATGGGGTCTTCTGTCAGGTCGTGCTTTGTGTCAGCGACAGTCTTGCCGGGGGACTGGATGAATGCCAGCAGGCACAGCAAAGCCCACCAAGGTACAAGCACGCGCTTACGCGCTCGAACAAAGGTGGGCATAGCTTTAAAGGAGGGTTAGCGTTAAAAACTTAGCGCTGACCGTACTCGACACCGCCAAGCAGAGCGTCATCGGTGGAAACAGCCTGTGCTTCCGGAATTCGGTCTTCGGTCAGAGCCTGGCCGATGCCGAAGATAGCGGCACCACCGAGAAGGGCGCCAATGAGCGCCGAGGCCAGGGCAGGGCCAACGCTACGACGCTGCTCGGAATCAGTTTCGTATGCCATGTTGAGGACTCCTCGTGTGCATTAAGTCAATACTGTTGATAAAACTACACTCTGTGACTTCTGTAAACCAGTGGAACAGCTGGGATTCTTTCCCCGCCTTGAAATTTGGGTGGTTTCAGCGGTCATTGAGTTTTCTTAGTTGAGAGATTAACCCATTTTCTATCAGCTAAGTAAGTTTTTAAAAATTTTCTAGAAATTATTCTTTTTCCCCCGGAACGACGAGGACCGGGCGGCCAGCATTCTTCAGCAACGCGTCAGAGGTCGAGGCGGTAAACAGACCACGCAAACCAGTCACACCACGAGTGCCGGAGATAATCACGCCCGCATCGAGGTCGTGAGCTGCATCGACGATGGCCGACCAGATAGTAGTTTCAGTCTCTACCAAGTAGGGCTCCGCGACGAAGCCAGCCTCAGCGGCAATCTGTACACCCTCACGGCAAATGCGGACGGCTTCGTCGTGAGCCGGATCGCCGTCTTCAGTCGTGGCATCCCAGTCGGGCTGCATCATGCCAGAGGCGCCAGCAGTGCGAGCTGCAGCGCGCTGCAGGGGTTCCCAGGCAGTCAGAATGTAGGCCTTCTTAACGCGCAGCAGTTTTCCGGCATAGGCCAGCGCCCGCTTGGCTTCGTCGGAGCCGTCGTAGGCAATGAGCATGGAATCAGAAATCGGTTCAACCATTTTTGAGTTCAATCCTTACGTCAGAGATAGCCGAAAGACTGTCAATAGATAAAGAAAAATAGATGTCGTTGTAGTCCAGGATAGGACAACAGCGACATTCAGCACGCTAGTTTTTCAAGCTTCCCCGAACCAGCCAGCTTGGGTCGGCTAGAGAGTCATTAACAGGAAGCGGTAACGTCCATTGTTATGGCGATAGAAGAAAAACCAGGGCAACCACAGCCAAAGGCTGCTGGGTCCTCGAAGAATGCCATCGCGCTCAGCGTTCCCGTTCTTGTTATCGCCGTAATCGTCGCGGCGCTGAATTTGCGCCCGAGTATTGCGTCAATCGGTCCGGTGCTTGATCAGCTCCTATCCGATCTTGGCGCTTCCTCCGCCTTTGGTGGTCTGATTACAGCGATTCCGGGGCTCGCATTTTTCGCGATTGGGTTGTCCGCGGTTTCCGTCGGCAAGCGAATGGGCTTAAGCGGTGCACTCACACTGTCTGCGACGTTGCTATTCGTCGGCCTTGCGGTGCGCCCGTGGGTGAGCAGCATCTGGCTATTCCTTCTGTTTACGGCGTTTTCGGTTGCGGGTATTGCGCTGGGAAATGTACTGCTACCTGCGTGGATTAAGGTGCATGGCGGCCGTCATACCGTCGTGCTGATGATGTTGTACTCCAGCATGCTCGCCCTCGGGGGGCGGACTGGGGCCGGCGACCGCGTTTTTGATTAGCGATTCACCCGAAGCGTCCACAGGCGGCGTCGATATGTGGCGCTGGGCGATTGCCGTATGGGCGATTACCGCCTTTGTTCAGCTTGTTGTGTGGTTGCCGCTGCGTGCGCGCATCGGATTCGACTATCCGAAGGCCTCGGTCAACACCTCGGCAAACACACCAATCTGGAAGTCTCCGACAGCCATTGCGCTGGCAGTTTTCTTCGGCGTGCAGTCGATGAACGCCTACGTGCTCATGGGCTGGATGCCGAAAATGCTTATCGACGCAGGCATTAGCGTCAGTGTAGCTACTGCGTCGTCCATGATTGTTCAAGGGCTGGGCATCATCGGCGGTCTGCTGATGCCACCGCTGATTGCACGGCTCCGCACCATGTCCTACGTCGCCTTTGGTCTCGGCTGCCTTTTCTTCCTCGGGTATGCATTGATGATCCTGATCGACCAGCGGGGAGCGGCGGAAACTGGTGTTGGATACGCGATCGGGGCTGCGTTCCTGCTGGGCGTGGGTGGTTTTTGTTTCCCCATGGCTATCGCGCTGATTCCGGGCCGCACGCGCAGCCATGAGCTGACCGCGCGGCTGTCCGGCTTCGTGCAGCCAATCGGCTACATTTTCTCCGCAGTCGGGCCATTCTTGGTGGGTGTGGCCGCTGGAACGACGGAAACGTGGACACCTATTCTGGTCGTACTGCTTGGTACCACGGTCGTGCTTGCAGTGCTTGGGCTGGTTGTCGGTCGGCCAACGTACATTGATGACGAACTGGCCGACCGAGGTATCGGCGAAAAGAAGCCGGGACGTATTCAGCTCGACCGAATTTAGGGGAGTTAGCTCCACTGTATTTGGACACGGGCCAACTTAGCTTTGAACCTATGGCAAAGAAAAAGAATTTAATCGCACTGGCCTGGAGTTTTATTCTCGGACTCCTGTTCATTCCGGGATTGATCGTCTCCGCTTTTCTGCTGCCGTGGATTCCGCTCATCGGCCGAGGTGCCGATTGGCTCTCTCGCTGGGTGGCATCGTGGTCCGGCACCCCGATTGCCAACCGCGTGACCAATCGTTGGTTCGACATCCGCAACTTCGTCAATCTGCTCGTCCAGTTGGCCATTGGCTTTGTCACCTTCACAGCGTGGGTCGGTGGCGGATTCACGGTCGGCGTGCTGGCGATTGGCCCATTCCTGGTTGATGAAGTGCAGTTTTTCAGCTGGACTCTGACAGACCCCACACAGAAAACCGGTGTTGCCTGGGTTTTCGCCATCCTCTTTTTGGTGCTGACCATCGCCATCAACCTCGGTGCCGGTCTACTGTCCATTTGGCTCTCCCGCGTCATCCTCGCACCATCGAGCGAGGAAGTCAGCCAGTCCCGCGATGTGCTCATCGACTCCTTCTCAGGCGAGCGCCGTCGCATTGAGCGCGAGCTTCACGACGGTCCGCAGCAACACCTGACCGCCTTGAAACTCAACATTGCCGCTGCTCGCATGGGTAAGACTGAAGAAGAAGTAGCCGAGGCACTCTCCGCCGCCGACCGCAATGCAACGCAGGCTCTTGCGCAGTTGCGCTCCGTGGTGCTTGGCATTGCCCCGCCAGTGCTTTTCGAAAATGGCCTAGTCGCAGCAGTAGAGGAATTGGCAGCGCACTCTGGCATGGAGGTTTCTGTTCGTGAAGATGGCGTCTCCGACTTCGGCCCGATTGACGAAACCACAGCGTTGCTGGCGTACCACTGTGCAGCGGAGGGGCTGACCAATGCCACCAAACATGGTCACGCCGACAGCGCCGAGATCACTCTTGCGGTTCAGGCTCCAAAGAAGGCGCTCGTGTCCCATCCCGGTACGCTTACGGTCACTGTGCGCGACAATGGCGTAGGCCTGGAAGCACCATCGGGGGCGGACGCTGTAGACGTCGTAAAGCATGGCACGGGAACCGGCATTGCGGGCCTGCGCGAACGGGCGGCAGCGCTTGGCGGAACCGTGACGCTCACCAACGCCGACAGTGGTGCTGAATTGCGGCTGGAACTGCCTGTTCGCCAAGGAAGGACACGATGAAAGTACTGCTGGCCGAGGACTCCGTACTCCTGCGCGAGGGGCTGACCGGCCTGCTGCGGGCGCTGGGACACGAGGTCGTCGCCGTCGGTGATGCGGATCAGCTGCTCGACACTGCCGAAGGGCAGACGTTCGATGTCATCGTCACCGATGTCCGGATGCCGCCGAACATGCGTGACGACGGATTGCTCGCTGTCACCAAACTTCGCCAGGGCAATCCTGACCAGCCGGTTGTCGTGCTCAGCCAATACGTGGCGGCCAGTTACTTAGATCGCCTGCTGCAGCATGGTGGCTTTGGGTACCTGCTTAAGGAACGCGTCTCGGATGTCGAGCACTTCGTCGCAGCACTGGAAGAAGTGCGTGGTGGTGGTACCGTGGTTGACCCTGAAGTGGTCGCAACGCTGCTGACTGCAAAGCAGGACGGCATCGCCGCGCTGACCCCGCGCGAGCGCGAAGTGCTCAATCTGATGGCGCAGGGGCTCAGTAATAAGGAAATAGAAAAACGCCTGGTACTAACCGCAGGCGCTGTGAGTAAACATGTGGCAAATGTGTTCTTGAAGCTGGGTTTCCAACCGGAAGATACAAACCGTCGTGTCAAAGCCGTGTTGCGGTGGCTGAGGTACACCGCGCCGTCGCCATCCTCGTAAACCGCGACCACGTAAAAGCCCCACGCCAACTCCTCCGAAACGGGAGTCGGCGTGGGGATTATGGGTAATTGGTGCTACTCGGATATAAGAAAGGCGAGGGTGGAAGCCTCGTCATCGACGAGACGCAGGCTCCGACCGTGCGGTTGATCTACCAGCTGTTCCTTGATGGGATAGCGATCAGTGAGATTAAAACCGAGCTCGCTGCCCGCAAGATTCTCACCCCGCGCGGGAAAGAAGTGTGGTCAACCTCGACAGTGTGCTCCATCCTGTCCAACGAAAAATACAAGGACGACGCCCTGCTGCAAAAGACGTTCACCACCGATTTCCTTACTAAGAAGATGAAGGTCAACGAAGGCGAAGTACCCCAATACTATGTATCAGGTAATCATGAGCCGATTACCGAACCGCGTATCTGGGATCAGATGCAATACGAACTCGCCACCAGGCATGGCAACATATAGTCAGCGAAAGTCGGGTTGTTCTCCACCCGGCTGGAATGTGCTCGGTGTGGGGCGTGGTATGGGCGTAAAACGTGGGCGTCGAACACGAAATGCAAAGACGCAGTTTGGCAATGCAACCATAAATACACAGACGAACATCCCTGCAGCAGCGCGACGGTGAAAGACGAGCAGATCGAAGCGCTGATTGCGGAAAACCAGCGGTGTGCGCTCGACCAGGACGCCTGCCAATCCGCGTACGCCGAACTCGATACTACCTACCGTAAGACGCTCGCACGTAGAACAAGCCTGGAAAAAGATATCGCAGCGAACACCGCCAAGCACGCCGCCATCACCACAACCCTGAATGATCTGACAGGGGAACCTGTGAGCGAGTTTCACCCCGCACAATGGAGCGCACTTATCGACCACGCCATTGTCACCGAGGACGCGATCCGGTTCGTGTTCCGCACCGGTGAACAGGTGAGGATTGCCCTGAAAGGGTGATGTTCGTATCAGTTGACGTGCACAGTAGACACACCTCCCAGAAATATAGTAAGGTTAGGCATGCCTAAGAAGGATGGTGCTTACGTGAACGAAAGTGCAACGGATCAGGTTGTTGAAGGCGAGTATGGGTCGGCGAAGGAAAAATCAGTCGCTGGCCAGAACGCGATCCGTCAGCTATCGCAGCCGGTGAAAGGCAAACTGTTTATCGCGCAGGCCTTAACGTTCGCCTCTGGGGTGTTGGCTATCGCACCCTATGTGGCTTTGGTGGAGCTGGGAGCTGCGCTGATGCAAGACCGGGTGGACCCGGCGCGGGTGAACTGGATCGTGATGCTCCTTGTTTCTGCTTACATGGCGCGGTTGACTTTGTATTTTGTTGCGTTGGGCGTGACGCATTTTATTGACCTGTCGTTGCGTAATCAGATGCGTCGGCAAATTGCCGCCCGAATGTCGACTGCTCCGCTGTCGTGGTTTACCCGCGAGGGCGAAGGGAAGATCCGCAAGACCATTCAGGATGATACGGCCACGGTGCACACAGTGATCGCACACGGGCCGATCGAGAAACTGAACGCAATCGTCTCCCCGCTCGCCTTGTTGGCCTATGCGTTCGTGGTGGATTGGCGGCTCGCTCTGCTGTCGATTGCAACGATTCCGGTTTATGTGGGCATGTATGGCATGTCGATGCGAGGGATGAATGAGAAGACCGCGGAAATGGACACCAAGCTCGCTCAGGTTTCGGCAACGATGGCCGAGTTCGTTGCCGGTATCTCAGTGGTGAAAGCGTTCGGCAAGGTCGGCCAAGCACATAAAGCCTATTTAGATGCAGCTAACGAGTTTTCTAAGTTCTACCGGGCGTGGTGTATGCCGCTGGTGTCGATGTCGGTCGCCTCATTTTCGTGGGTGTCGATCCCGGTGCTGTTGATCGTGAACCTTGGCGGTGGCGCGTTGATGATGAACGCCGGTTGGGTGAGCATCTACGAGGTGATAACGACGACGTTGATCGCCTTGGTGCTGCCGGGAGCGTTGATGGCAGTCGCAACCATCGCCTGGTCTTATCAGCTCGCAGGTTCAGCGGCAGTACGGCTGGTGAATGTCATGGAGCTACCGGCGTTGAGTCAGCCCGATGCGCCACAGACACCACACGGTCATGATATCGAGATTCGGGGTGTGTCGTATGCCTATGACGACACCCAGGCATTAGACGAGGTGAGCCTGAGCATTCCGGCAGGCACGGTGACCGCGCTGGTTGGCCCGTCGGGTGCGGGGAAGTCGACGTTGGCGAGTTTAATTGCCCGCTTCGATGACCCGGACGCTGGCACGATCACCATCGGCGGGGTTGATCTAAAGAGCATTTCCCAGGATGTGTTGTATTCGACGGTCGCATTCGTCCTGCAAGATGCACAGCTTATTCGCGACACCATCCACAACAACATTGCCCTGGGCGCGCGAGACGCAACCTTGGAGCAGGTGCGGCAGGCAGCGAGAGCAGCGCAGATCGACGAGTTCATCATGAGCCTGCCCGATGGTTACGACACTGTGTTGGGGGAGGACACCCACGTTTCGGGCGGGCAGGCAGCCCGTATCGCGATCGCCCGGGCGCTCATGGTTGATGCCCCAGTGTTGGTGCTGGACGAGGCGACGGCGATGGCGGACCCGGAATCGGAATCGAAAATCCAACAAGCTCTCTCGACTCTTGCCAAAGGCAGAACCGTGATTGTGATCGCCCACCGACTGGCCTCGATCAGAGGGGCAGACCAAATTGTCGTCATGGAACGCGGGGGCATTGCTGTGGTCGGTAAACACGACGAGCTGTTGGGTAATGCGCACTATCAGGCACTTCTTGCCCAAGGTGCATGCGAGGAGATGAAACGATGAATCAACTATTGCTGCCACGCTTTAAGCGTTTGATGGAACCCACCTCGTGGCGAGACCTCTCGGTCGGTCAAGCGTGGGGTGCGGTCTCAGGACTGTGTCACGGCTTTGCCCTGCTCGCGCTACTCCCTGCAGCAAGCGCCTTGGCGACCGGAATGCCGGTGTGGGGGCTGTCGTTTTGGGGCTGGCTCATCGCCTTGGCGGTGTTCGCGGTGCTGGGCGTGGGCACGGAGTTTTATGGCATGCGCACCGGCTATATCGGCGCGCTTGGATTCATTCACGACGTCCACCAGGCAGTAGGTAACAAAGTAGCCCGCCTACCACTGGGAGTGTTCGATTCGGGTAGCTCTGGCCGACTGTCGCGCATGGTCACCAAGGAAATGATGGACTTGGGCGAGTCGGCGGCACATTTCATTTTCTCCCTCGTCCAAAAACTCTCAGCCGTGCTCGTAGTCACTGTGGGAACCTGGTTCTGGGATTGGCGGCTGGGACTGACCTTGACGATCGCGTTCCCGATCATGCTTGCCTTCCTCCATATCTCCCGTGTGCTTCTCGATAAGGGCAAGAAGGTTTCCGAACCAGCCGAGTCAGAGTTGGCGGCTCGCATGGTCGAATTCGCCACCTGCCAAGGTGCATTGCGTTCCTGTCACGTCGCCGACGACTACCCGGCCCTTGATCAGGCTTTCGACCAGGCTGACCGCAAGGGCCGCAAAGCATTGTGGTTCGAAACACTAGCGAACCTGATTAATGGGATGTTCGTCCAAGCGCTCATTGTGGTGATGATCTGGCTCACCGCCCAACTCACCCTCGGCGGGCAGATGAATGCGCTGAACGCCTTGGTGACAATCGGCATGTGCCTGCGGTTCACCACCATGCTCCAAGACATTGGCGGAAATATATCTGGGCTGGAAGAACGCCGCCAGCAGATGAACCACGTCGACAAGGTCATGGACGCTCCCGAACTGTCCGAACCTGTCACCTCCACACCGGTGAGCGCTCCTGGTGATGTTCGCTTCGATGATGTGACCTTCGGCTACGATCCGGACACCCCGGTTCTCCGTGATTTTTCCTTCCATGTCCCGCAAGGCGGCATGTGTGCCCTGGTTGGTCCATCTGGGTGCGGGAAGACGACGATCGCCCGGTTGGTTGCACGTTTCTGGGATGTGCAGTCCGGCAGCGTGCGCGTTGGCGGGGTTGATGTGCGTGAGCAGACCACCGAAGATTTGATGCGCCAGATATCCCTGGTCTTCCAAGACGTCTACTTATTCAATGACACGCTTGAGGCCAACATTCGCCTTGGCAACCCAGAAGCTACCGATGAAGAAATCAGGTGGGCCGCTGACCTGTCGGGCGTGACGGAAATAGTCAACCGCCTCCCAGATGGCTGGAATTCATTGGCGGGCGCTGGCGGGCGTGCACTGTCAGGTGGGGAACGCCAACGAGTGTCCATCGCTCGCGCCTTGGTGAAGAAGGCCCCGATCGTGCTGTTCGATGAGGCCACCAGCGCATTGGACGCGGAAAATGAAGCCAACATTGTTGCGGCGATGAACGAGCTACGCAAGCACTCCACGCTGATCGTGATCGCCCACAAACTGGAAACCATTCGCCAAGCTGACCAAATTATTGTGCTCTCCCACGGTGGGCGTATCGCCCAGCGCGGGCCTCACGACGAGCTGGTCAACCAGCCGGGTCAATACCGCGATTTCTGGCAAGAGCGCATCAACGCAGGCGGATGGCAACTCGTCTAAACACAGCGCATATCAGCACATAAAAGGAAAAACTATGTCCACACGCACATCCTCGCGCCTCAACACGCGCGACTTCATCAACATCGGCGTCTTCACTGCCTTGATGTTCGTCATCGTGTTTGCATTCGGAATGCTCGGGTTCATCCCCGTCGCCATGTATGCCGGCTTCTTGCTTTCTATCCTCGTTAACGGCATCGTCTTTGCGCTGTTCACAGCACGCACTCCGAAGATGGGGGCATTGACCATCATGCTGATCCTCATCGAAATCCTCTTCTTCGTGACCGGCCACTGGGTGGGCGGCATCGCGATCGCCGCTGTATTCGGCCTGCTCGCCGACCTAGTCATCACCAAGGGGCCGAAGAGCGTGAAGGTTCGCGTTCCGCTGGCATACGCACTGTTTATTCTGCCGATCTACGTGTCACCGTGGATGCCGCTATTTATGAACCAAGAGGCATATATGTCGCAGATCGCCGAACAAATGGGCGCCGAGTATGCCGCGAAGATGGCCCAGGTTGTCACTATCCCGATTCTGTTGGGCTTCTTCGTCGTGATGCTCATCGTTGGCTGGCTTGCTGGTCTGTTGGGAACCAGGGTCGCGCGCAAACACTTTGAACGGGCCGGTCTTGTCTAAACTTCCCGACCCGCGCACGATTATCGTAGCGCTCGTCATCGTCTCCACCACGATCTACAGTTCCTACTCGCCGTGGTTCGTGTGTGCTCTGGGCGGATTCGCTGCCGTGATGCTGGCGAGCGCCTCGATCAACCCCAACACGCTCGTGCGCCCGAGCTGGGTGGCCGTCTACCTGGCCACGTTTGCGGTCCTCGGTGGGCTCGTTTATGTGATACCCCTGGTCTGGAAATCAACAGCCAGCGCATTCCTCGTGCTGTTTCTGCAGTGGATGTGGCGATTCAGCGTCAGCGCAGGCATGGGCGCATACGCGATCGGTGTAATCCGACCTGCCACCTTGCAAAAAGCACTAGCCAGCTCACGAATCCCGACTTGTTTGACGATCCCTATCTCAGTCGCGTTACGGGTGCTGCCCGTGATCGGCCACGAGGTTAAAGCGATCTCAGATGCGATGAAGCTTCGCGGGATGTCCGCGCTTTCCCTGCGCGCGGCCCAGTACTTCACGATCCCGCTGCTATCGACCGTGGTGCGAAGCGGGGACGAACTGGCATCTGCTGCCCTTGTACGCGGACTGGGCGGAACCGCAAAGCCTACCTCAGTCACGGTCGTGAAATTCCGGGTGGTCGACGCGGTCATTCTGCTCATCGTTATCGGCTTCGCGATATGGAGAATCACCCTATGACAACAGCCCAAGCCACCGGCGTCACCTTCACCTATCGGGGAGCAGACCACCCCTCAATCACAGACGCAACCATCACCATCACACCTGGAACCGTCACCTTGCTGTGCGGCGCGTCTGGGTCAGGGAAAACTACCGCGCTACGGCTGTTTAACGGGCTGATCCCGCACTTCCACGACGGCGACCTTACCGGAAGCGTCACAGTCGACGACATTGACGTGGCACGAGTAGATCTATCAGAGCTTGCCCACCACTGTTCGACAGTGTTTCAAAACCCGCGCACCCAGTTCTACACCACTCACGTGCGCCAAGAACTCGCCTTCGGCCCAGAAAATCTCGGCCGCGACCCGCAGGAGATTAGTGCCCGCATTGACGAGGTTGCCGCCGAGTTAGGTATCGCCGACCAGTTGGAATCCCGCGTCACACAACTGTCGGGTGGGCAGATGCAACGCGTGGCCTGCGCCGTCGCCATGTGCAACAACACGTCGCTGATCGTCTTTGACGAGCCGACCGCGAACTTGTCCGCTGACGTTATCGACCAACTCGCCACGCTCATCGCCCGGCTCAAAAAAGACGGGCACACCATCATCATCGCTGAACACCGGCTGAGTTTCCTCGCCGGGATTGTCGACCGCGTCTACTGCTTCGACAAAGGCAATATCGCCCTCACCGCAACCGGCGAAGAGTTCTACGCTACCTCGGATGAGGAGCGCAAACAGCTTGGACTGCGATCCCTTGTGCCCGTGCCCATGCCGCAGCTACCGCAACCGGCAGGAGATGGGCTCACGATCGACAACCTCACCTTCGCCTACCGCCACGGAAACACAGTCCTCAACATCGACCATGTGCTCTTCCCGGAAGGGAAAATCACTGCACTGTTGGGCCCGTGCGGGTCGGGCAAATCAACACTGGCACGGATCGTCTGCGGACTTGAAAAGGCCAAGCATACATCCATCACACTCAATGGACAGAAATTCACCAGCCGTGACTCCTACCTTGTGATGCAAGACCCTACCCGACAGTTGTTCTCGGACACAGTCATTGACGAAGTCACGCTCGGCACGACCAAAGCCGAAAAGCAACGCATCGATGCCCACGCGATCCTTGAAGAACTCGACCTTGCCGACCACGAGGCTGATCATCCCCAAGCACTCTCTGGCGGGCAACGCCAACGCCTGGTTATTGCTACAGCGCTTGCTGCGAACAAGAAAGTTTACATCTTCGACGAGCCCACGTCCGGTGTTGGCTACAAGCACCTTGTCGCGATTTCCCGGGTAATGCGTAAACTCGCTGACACTGGTGCCGTCGTCATTGTCATCACCCACGACGCTGAACTCGTTACCGAGGTCGCCGACCATAGCGTCCGCCTCGACCAAATCAACGCCTGCTAACGCAAACGCCTACTTATCATTTTCGACGTCATAGTGGAGCCGATGACGGGAATCGAACCCGCGCCGCCTGCTTGGGAAGCAGGAGTTCTACCATTGAACTACATCGGCACACAGTAGGCGGAATGATTAAAAGCACGCCACGGGATTGGCACAGTAGGTGTGGCATGCAGGAAATCAGTCGCCCTCTGTAACTTCAATGTAGCACTCTCGATTCGCGTCGAAAAAATTGGTTGGCAGCAGCTCCGCTGAATTTATCGCGGGCATATCCTGCAACCCGCACACGCTGTGCATTACAGAGCGGTTAAGCTGGTCTATGTGTTGCTCTCAGATCGTGATATTCGTGCCGCTATCGATGCCGAAGGCTCCGGCCATCTCGGCATTGATCCTTTTGACCCGAAGATGATTCAGCCTTCGTCCATCGACGTGCGTCTGGACAAGTTCTTCCGAGTTTTTAACAACTCGCAGTACACGCACATCGATCCGAAGTTGCCGCAGGAAGAACTGACGTCCCCGCACGAGGTTCCAGAAGGGCAGCCCTTCATCCTTCACCCGGGCGAGTTCGTCCTGGCATCGACCCTGGAGTACTTCACTATTCCACCGAACTTGGCAGGCCGCCTGGAAGGTAAGTCTTCGTTGGGGCGTCTGGGCCTGGCAACGCACTCGACCGCCGGCTTTATTGACCCAGGGTTTTCAGGTCACATCACGCTGGAGCTATCCAATGTGGCGAACTTGCCTATCGCACTGTGGCCAAATATGAAGGTCGGCCAGCTGGCACTGTTCAAGATGTCCTCGCCGGCAGAGGTACCTTACGGTTCCGGCAAGCTCGGTTCGAAGTATCAGGGGCAGCGCGGCCCGACGCCGTCGCGTGCGTACCTGAACTTCCGTGATGAGGAATAAGGCACCTGAAACTCGGGATATGAACTCGGAATATAAATGAATTGCGAATAGCCCCGAGTGAATTCTCGGTGAAGAAATGGAAACAATTTTTCAATAAAGAGTTTCCGCAGGTGAAAAGCCTAAATATGGCCCTTTAGTTCACACCATTTAAGGGTTAAATCGGCTTGAGGGCCTTTTATCTTTCGATAAATAATAGCCCTTATGCGTATTACGGTTATTGGTACGGGTTACCTTGGCGCCACTCATGCCGCGGCGATGGCGGAGTTAGGCCACGAGGTTCTCGGCGTAGATGTTGATCCTGCCAAGATTGAGGCATTGTCCGCAGGCCAAGTTCCTTTCTTTGAGCCCGGCTTGCCCGAACTGCTAAAGAAGCACGTTGAGTCGGGGCGACTACGTTTCACCACTAACTACGACGAGGCTGTTGAATTTGCGAACGTCCACTTCGTAGGTGTCGGAACTCCGCAGGTCAAGGGCTCGTACGCAGCCGATGTTCGCTATGTGGACGCAGCTATTACCGAATTGGCCAAGCGCGTCGTCGGCAAGCATTTAGTGTTTGGTAAGTCCACTGTGCCCGTCGGTACCGCACCGCGCTTGCAGGAGCTGGCTGCGGAGATGATTAGTGAGCGCGCCGCATCCGGCGATGATGAGTTGAAGAACACCAGTCTCGAGATTGCCTGGAACCCGGAGTTCCTGCGCGAGGGCTTCGCGGTAAAGGACACTCTCGAGCCGGACCGTGTGGTGCTGGGCACCCAGAAGCCGGGGATGATCCTCAATGGTGCAGGTCAGGAAGTCGAATCGATCGCTGAGGGAAGCCTGCGCGAGTGCTTCGGCCCTATCTTTGAGCGTGAGACGCCGTTTATCGTCGCGGACACCGCCACCGCAGAGCTGGTAAAGGTGTCGGCGAACGCATTCCTCGCCACCAAGATTTCCTTCATCAACGCGGTCTCTGAAATCTGTGAGGTCACAGGTGCAGATATCACTACGCTTGCCGACGCCATCGGTATGGACGCCCGAATTGGCCGCCGCTTCCTCAATGCGGGGCTGGGCTTCGGCGGCGGTTGCCTGCCGAAGGATATCCGCGCATTCATGGCCCGCGCTGGTGAGCTGGGCGTTGACCAGGCGCTGACTTTCCTGCGCGAGGTCGATGCAATCAACATGCGTCGCCGTGAAAAGACCGTTGACCTGGTACGCGGCAGCTTCGGTGGCTCGTTGCTCGGTCACACCGTGACTGTGCTGGGTGCGGCGTTCAAGCCGAACTCTGACGATGTGCGTGACTCCCCGGCGCTGTCGATTGCCGGTTCGCTGTCGTTGGCAGGCGCTTCGGTGAGCGTTTACGACCCACAGGCCATGGAGAACGCCAAGAAGAATTTCCCGACCTTGGAGTACGCACCGAGCATCGAAGCAGCTCTGGAAGGCTCGGAGATGGTTGTCGTCGCCACCGAGTGGCAGCAGTTCCGCGACATCGACCCGGTGGCTGCGAAGAAACTGGTCAAGCGTGCAGCGGTGCTTGACGGCCGCAACTGCCTGCCAACCGATCAGTGGCGTGCCGCAGGCTGGGATGTCACCTGCCTCGGCCGCGGCTAAATGCTAGCTGCTCTCGAGCGCTTCGGAAACTTCATACCCTCCGGAGCCACGGTATAGGCGGCGATGAGGGTGGTAATCGGCACCGCGAGTACCAAAGCGACCGCACCGATGGTGGAACGCAGCAGTTCTGTGTCCACTACATCGGAGGTCAACGACTGCATCAGTGGCCGGTCGGAGACGCTTAACAAAATCGATAGCGGCAGTGCGGTGCCGAGGTACGCCAGTACCAGTGTGTAGACCATCGACGCGATGTGGTCGCGACCGACGCGCATTGCCGAGCGGAAGACCTCCATAGGCCGCGACCGCGGAGCTGCTTCGTAGAGCTCCTGGACGGTAGAGGCCTGGGCGATGGTGACGTCGTTAAGCACCCCCAACGCGCCGATGATGAATCCCGCCAGAAGCAGACCTGTGACGGAGACGTCAGGCAGGTAAAGCTGAATAAGTAGGTTGTCCTCGTTGCCGAGACCACGTAGCTGCGACGTGGAGATTGCGAGGTTGGCCAGGCCCGCCGCCAGCACCATCGTGGTGAGTGTTCCCGCCAGTGCGGAAGCTGACTTCCAGTTGATGCCATGAACGAGGAAGAGCACTGGGAAGAGAATCGCCGCGCCCGCCGTGATGGCTAAGGCCACAGGATCGCCGCCGCGTAGCAGTGCCGGAACCAGAAATCCCATCACTGCGGCCAGCGTGATGCCAAGACCAATGAGGCTCAAGACCCCGCGAGTCATGCCGACGAGGATGATGAGAAGTACTGCCGCGCCGAGCCACAACCAGATTGTCGTGGTGCGATCCATGTCCAGGAAGGTGTAGGTGTTCCCGATGCTAGCGGTGTCGACAACCTGATGAGGTGCGACGTCGACGACGTTAGTGTCGGCGGCAGGAGCCGCGGGGACAGGCGGTGCGGGTGGAGCAGGAGCAGCAGGAGCTTCTGCCCTGGATTCAGGTGCTGGTTCCTGCTCCGGGGCCGGAACTGGTGCCGGAGCCTCAGCATCAGGAGCAGGCTCCCCCTCTGCGCCCTCAGGGGCAGGCGCGGGAACAACGCCAGGAGCTGGTGTCATCAACCCCGGATTCGGCACGGCACCATTGTCGACAGCTCCGGTACCGGCAGCGTTTGGACGGTGAATTGCCAGGACGACCTTGTCGCCCTCCGCCAGCTCCATCTCACCGGGCAGACCGGATGCCTCCAGAAGAGTCTTCTTGCCCTCGTCTGGGCCCGAGGTCAGTTCAATGACCGAGAGCTGGCACTTCGGCGCCGCGGGGTCGTTGAGCGAAGCTGTCAGCCCTGGCCGCGGCTGGTCGTCGAAGACACGTCCGTTGTCAGGCGAATTGCACGCGCCGACGCTGTGCTTTACGACGGTTCCCTTGACCGTCTCTGCAGCTGATGTCTGTGACTGCAGGAATCCCGGCCCCGGACTTGGAGCTTCACCCGATGGCCAGAGCCCAATCACCGCGAGGAAAGTGGCAATGCCAGCAACTGTAAGAACTGTGGCCAGCAAACGACGTGCTCTTGTGGGGTTGTGCCGCGTTTTTGTCGGTTTTGGTTTGGCTTGTGCAGGTTCGGTTTGCCGCGCCGGTGCTGGTTTTGAATGTGCGGCAGGTTCTGCATGTCGTGCTGGGGCAGCCGAGGTTTCAGAGTTGGGTTGATCCGCGGCGTTCACAGCCCGGAACCGGCCGGTAGGGGAGCCGCTGTTCGAGTTTTTCAGTACGTCGAGATGCGCCCCTATGTCGGATCCCGCAGCAACGCGAAAGGGTTGCTGGTTGTCAGAGTTCATTGAATCTTTTGAATGCCTGCCCACCCTTAATAACCTAATCGCTGCACCAGCACCGGAAGGCGTACTGCCATTCCGGCGCGCCGAGCCGTGGTCATCAACACTGTGCCCACTTTTCGAAGCAATACTCACTTATCGATGCGCTCCAGCGTGTCTATAAGTGAATAGCGCATCGATATGTGAGAGGGGTAGAACCCGCAGCAACGCGAAAAGCCTGCTGATTCCCGGAATCCACTGAACTTTTTGAGCGCCTGCCCACCGTTAACAGCCCAATCCCTGCTACTGCTTGTAGCTGGCCAGGAAGTTGCCCAGGCGCTCGATGGCTTCCTTCAGGTCGCGCGCCCACGGCAGGGTGACAATTCGGAAGTGATCCGGCGTCGGGTAGTTGAAGCCAGAGCCGCCGACCATCAGGATCTTCTCTTCACGCAAAATGTCGAGCATCAGCTTTTCGTCATCGTGAATTTCGTAGACGTTCGGATCCAGCTTCGGGAATGCGTACATTGCTCCCATCGGTTTCACGCAGCTCACGCCCGGAATTGAGGTCAGTCCCTCGTAGGTGACATTGCGCTGCTCCAGGAGGCGACCGCCTGGCAAGATCAGGTCCTCGATGGACTGGTAACCGCCAAGTGCCACCTGAATGCCGTGTTGAGCAGGGACATTCGGGCACAGGCGGGTGCTGGCCAGCAGGTTGATGCCCTCGATAAAGCCCTCTGCGTGGCGCTTCGGGCCAGTCAGCACCATCCACCCCGCGCGGTAGCCGGCCACACGGTAGGTCTTAGACAGGCCGTTGAAGGTGATACAGAGCAAATCCGGGGCCAAGGAGGCAGTGGAAATGTGCTCTGCATCGTCGTAGAGGATGCGGTCGTAGATTTCGTCGGAAAGCAGCAGGAGTGAGTGCTCACGAGCGATATCGACGATGGCTTCGAGTGTCTGGCGTGTGTAGACCGCGCCGGTCGGATTGTTCGGGTTGATGATGACAATCGCCTTCGTACGATCCGTCACCTTCGAGCGAATGTCATCGACATCCGGAGCCCAGTTATTCTCCTCATCACACGTGTAGTGGACGGCCTTACCGCCGGCGAGGGTGGTTGCTGCCGTCCAGAGCGGGTAATCCGGAGCTGGAATGAGCACCTCATCGCCCTCGTTGAGCAGCGCCTGCGTGGTGATGGAAATCAGCTCGGAGACGCCGTTGCCCAGCCAGACGTCGTTGACGTCGAAACGGGGAAAACCCGGGTCCATCTCATAGCGCGTGACGACGGCACGGCGTGCGGAGTAAATACCCTTGGACTCGGAGTAGCCCTGTGCGTGGGGGAGGGCCCGGACCATGTCCTGCACGATGGTGTCAGGTGCATCAAAGCCGAACTTTGCCGGATTGCCGGTGTTGAGCATCATAATGCGGTGGCCGTCGGCTTCCATCTGCTCGGCGAGAGTAGTCACCGGACCGCGAATGTCATAGAGGACGTTCTGCAGCTTGGAGGATTGGTCCAGTGTCTTCAGCGGAGTGCGGCGAGGTGCCCTGATGTTTCCACGGCGGGCGGCAACTCTGGCGGCACGGGACTGCTCGGCCTGAGCGGCCTGTGCAGTCTGAGCGTCCTGCGTTGTCTCGTTGGTGGTTTCGGTGCCCTGGGAAGTGTCTTTACTGGAACTCACCTGTCTAAGCATGCCACTTTTTTGCTCCCGCACCATGCTTTTCTCATAGTGGGGGCAGATTAATTGCACATTGATTGCGCAAAAGCGTCCTGCATGAGGATGCAGGACACCAGTCTTAATAGGAGCGTTGTAATCGATGCCGAAATCGGTGCTGGCCTGCGTGAAGAGTTCGAGCGCCGCCGTCCGGCGCACGTGCCTTCCGACCCGCCGACGCATGCCTCGCTGGCTGCCGAGGGTGCAGATTCCCCGCACCTTCTCGTCCGCCCGGCTGAAAGGAATCAGCAGTGAAAAACCTCGTCGTCGTAAGCGCTGGTGTTTCCGACCCATCAACCACGCGCATCCTTGCTGACCGTATCGCGGAGGCTGTCGAGGCGCAGGTCTCCAAGCGCGGCGAGGGACTCCATATTGGGTACGTCGAGCTGCGCGAACTCGCTGTCAGCCTCGGCGCTGCGATGTCCACAGGGCTTTACGACGAAAAATTGCGCGCCGCCCTCGATACTGTCAGCAGTGCTGATGGATTGATTGCCGCGACCCCGGTGTTCGCAGCGTCCTACTCGGGGCTGTTCAAGATGTTTTTCGATGCCCTGGGTAAGGATGTGTTGACCTCCATACCGGTCATCGTTGCTGCGACTGCTGGCACGGCGCGGAATTCTTTGGTGCTGGGTATGCGATGCGTCCGCTCTTTAGCGGCACCACGGAAGGTTGTAGTAGTCGCAAGAGAAGGTATCGGAAAGAGCGTATTCCTTGACCTGTAGTTCATCGCTGCTGGTCGCGGTTGCCGGCGCAGCGGTAGCGGTGGCAGCCGGGGCGCCGGTCAGCGCGCTCAGGGAAAGGGCTGCGGATGTAATGGTGGTAGCAAGAACAGAAGTGTGTCCAAACATTAAGTGGTACTCCGAAAGATCTCTGCCTCGGCAAAGTGTCAGGGCTTTGTTGACTGTTGAGGCTCGTCGGTAATTGATAAAGAAATCATAACTATTCAGTCAAGGGTGTGAAGTGCAGAGGCCCTCCCCCGTGCCCGCTCCTAGGGGTGGCCAAACGGCTACCTGATGGTGTCTTTATGTAGGTGGGCTAGTGGCCGAAATGTTGATTGCCCAATACCAAGTGGCTGACAGAGGAATATTTGAATTGGTTCAAAAGGCGTAGTTCTAATGCGATTAAATTAATCGCTAAAATCTTATTGTGGCGCTCATAATCACTGGTCACACGCTGTTATATACCGTATTTTCGTAAGGCAGAAATCGGTGGGATTCCATTTTTACTATGTGGATAATCGCTGTGGCCGTCGTAAAGCGAGTCGAAAATTTTCCATTACAAAAAGCTGAATTTCGACTTACCTTAGCAGGTGTTAGTTCAAGTATTTCCTTACGAGTTGCTCGTCACGCCCTGAAAGGATTTCGCCGTGAAGAAGACCCTGCTCTCCGGCTCCATTGCAGCCCTGGTTACCATGTCCTCGCTGGCTGTTGCCCCGATGGCCGAAGCCGCCCCAGCCCCCACCCCGGGCACTGTCGGTGGCACCTGCTCCGTTGAAGGCCAGTCCGGCCAGTCCCTGAAGATCACCGGCTCGAAGTTCGAGGTCGAAGGTACCGCCACCGTCGCTAACTACGGCGATACCGACCTGCCGCTGACCCAGACCCTCAAGGAGGGCAAGACCAAGTCCTGGAACGTCGGCGGTTCGGTCGACTTCGACCTGCTCAAGCTCTTCCACGTCACCTTCAGCGCCGGCTACCAGTCCACTCAGACCTGGGAAGTTGGCCAGACCCTCGGCCCGTACCCGGTCAAGCCTGGCTACACCGGTGTTCTGGAGTATGGCTTCCTGAACCAGTCCTTCGAAGGTACTCACCTGACCTGCAAGGGCGGAAAGTGGATTGACGCAGGTCGTCCGTACTGGGGCACCATCCCGAAGGAGCGTCACATTCGCGTTTCCATGCGCGCCAACGAAGCTGATCGCTCCGTGGACGGTGCTGCTCCGCAGGTCAAGGAGTACGCCGTCTAAGACGGGCTGAGCCTCTTTAAGACCTCGAAGCAGAAGGAAGTTTCTCCATGTTGAGCCTGAAAAAGAAGGCCCTGGCCTGCGCGGTGATGGGTGCAAGTCTTCTTGCACCAGGCATCGTCGGACAGGTCGCGGCGACTCCGCTGACTCAGACCCCTGACCAAGATGAGCACCACACCGGTTTCACTAATACGGATAAATGTGACCCGGTCAAGGATGCCAAGCGTCACCCCTGGGAACAGTGGATTACCGACGAATGGGACCGTTACAACGGCACTAACTCATTCACCAACCGCACTGACCGCCCGATTCAGTACACCCTCGAGGTGACAGAGGGGGTCAACGAGTCCGTGAAGGCCATGAGCTCCGGAAATATGTGGGACGTGTTCCTCCACGGGGTGAAGAACAAGTACGGCATCGTCGAGGTCAGTCAGTGGTCTGTTGGCGACAAGCTGGGTCCGGTGACCGTCAACCCTGGTGAGACCGTTCGCGCAGACTACGGCGTGCACATGAAGTCCTTCATTGGCCGTGTTCGCACCTGTGACCAGAAGACCGGCCTGTGGCGCGGTGAGCCCTACTTCGGTGAGTACAACGGCAAGGGGCCGTCGACTCGCTTCGTGGTCTGGCACAAGACCACCAAGGAGGGCGAGCACCGTCAGCAGTGGGCGCCTGTCAGCGGTAACTCCGGTGACGGCGGCCCGGCATCCGCCACGATTAACGACTAGGAGCAGTTATGAAAAAGCGTGTTGTCGCCATGTGCTTGACGACGGTCTTTGCGCTCGGACTCGGCGCTCCGACAGCAGTGGCCGCCCCGAATCCAGGAGCTGGTGAACCGTTCGCGCCGGAGGAGTGGGTACCAGTGCCCAAGCCAGCGGCAGTTGACCGCGGTCCGGCACCGGGAACCACTTGTGAAGCTCCGGGTTCGGTGGCTGAGTTCGTGGAAATCACCGGCTCTCGCTACGACGTTGAGGGCGTTGTTTCTACGAAGAATGACATCGGTGATGAGCCGATTCCGCTGACGCAGACCATTAAGGAGTCCAAGACCAAGAAGTGGTGGACCAATATCTCTGTCAGCGTGAAGGTCAGCAAGGAGCTCAACCGCAAGTACTCCTGGGAATACTCCCGAGAAATGGTTTGGAGCCTCGGGCAGAAGATCGGACCATACGAAGTACGCAAGGGTGAAACTGGTCGTCTGAGCTGGGGATTCCTGGTTGACGAGTTCGCCGGACAGACAGTCCGCTGCAACGCCAACTCGAAGACGTGGCAGCCGATTGGTCGCAGCTACTTTGGCGTGGCTCCGCGTGAGCGACATGTCGAGGTGACCATTCAGTAGTTACACAGTTTTCTCTCCACACTCAGCACGGGTAAAAGGGGCCTATTCACGAAAGTGAATAGGCCCCTTTTTGCTATTCCGCTGTTTTGCTACTCCGCGGTAGCGGATGCCGGAGGCTGGAAGCCTGCGTCTATTGCTTTCAGAGCCAAGTCCAGGCGTGAGGTAGCCCCGAACTTATTGAACATGCTGGAGAGGTGCTTCTTGATGGTGCCCGGTGACTTGCCGAGTTCCTTGGCGATGTCGTGGTTCGACTTACCGCGACAGATTAGGCCGAGAACCTCTCGCTCGGCATGAGTGATCTTGTACGAGGAAATGTTGCGGGACGGCAGCGTTTTAATCAGCCGAGTCGCAGAAATCGGGGAGATGACGGTGCCGCCCTGGAAGACATCTTCAACGGTGCCAATGACGGATTCCGGGCGGGCGGTTTTGAGAATGTAACCGTTTCCGCCGAGACTCAGGATTTTCAGCATTGTTTCATCGGTATCGAATGAGGTGATAGCGATGAATTTCGGTGGATTCTCCACCTTCTTAATCCGCTCGAGCAGTTCAACGCCGTCCATGTTGGGCATGTGAATATCGGTCAAAACTACGTCAACGCCACCACGGGCAATGATGTTGAGAGCCTCGTGTCCATCGCTGGCTTCATCGACCACGGTGATATGCGGTGCCTTCTTGAAATAGGTTCGCAGCGTCGAGAGTACGAGTGGGTCGTCGTCGACAATGAGAACCTTAATGTCAGACATCCGCGAACCTTTCATAGAAGTTATAAAAACCGAACAATATCTGTCATCGTGTGATATTACTACGCTAACCAGGACTTTTCGAGAGATATCTTCGTCACAGGCGGCTACTACGCCAATCTTACGCTAGCGTAACCTACTGGTTGGTAGGTGGCATGTGGAGTTTGGTATTCCACACATTTCCTTCTCGTTCTGACGTGATGGAACCGTCCCACGGTCGCACTCGCCGATGCAGTGAGGAAAGCCCTAAACCGCTCGAGAGCATCGCCCGCGGCAGAAAATGCGGTAGCGCCTTCGATATCTGATTGCTGATGTCGAGCGTGAAGCCATCCTCGTCATTGCCCAGCGCCAGAATGTGGACGTTCGTTTGCGGCTCGCCGTACTTCTGAATATTCGTGCAGAATTCCGACAGCGCCGGCGAGATAACTTCTGAAATCTGCGTCAAAGAGGGCTCGGTTTCAATCCTCGTGGTCAGCGAAACGTTAAACCCAGCTTCCTGCAGTTCATCCTTGGCCTGTTGGAGCACCCTGTTCATGCTAGGAACTCGCTCATCTTGGCCAATAGCCGAGGTCAAAGAGCTTTCTTCGTCAGCGGATTTCAGTAGTGAAAGCAACTGGCGAAGCTGTAGCAGACCTTCTCGGGAGGTTTCTGCGATGTCCTCCAGGGATTCTTCAAGCTTTTCATCTGTCCCTTCTCGCTCGATGGCGAGTGCCTGCGCCAGCATGGTTACGCGAGTAAAGGACTTGGCGGTGGAGTCGTGCAGTACGGTCGCTAACTCAAGGCGTTGTTCTTCCAGGGCGCGGTTAGATTCAATCGTTGCCTGCCGGCGTTGCTCTTTGTAGCGACTGCGCATCATGCCGATGGCGTAGGCAATTACAAAAAGTAGTGTTGTCACAAAGGTCGCGACGTGGTCGCGCGCGAAAGTACTTGTGTTTACGTCGTAGTTTGAAATCACCAACAAGAGCAACGCAGTGATTCTCGCCGGCATCTTGTTGTTGTTAGCACGCATCACTTCCACGATGAGAAGCGCGCAGAAAATCTGCATTGGAGCCTGCTCTGTAGGAAGGAAAGTCAACGCCAAGAAATTCGCCGGGACAACCACCATGGCAAAGAGCGGCAAATACGTCGCCACTGCAACAAGAATGACCTGAAGGCCACCGATAATGGTTGGCAACAATAGATCAGAGTTGTTCTCGCGGAAAATTAGCGCATCGAGAGCAGTGAGGATCAGCGCAATGACCATCTCCACTGACCCCGGAGTCCTCAGAAAGTCTCTTATCTGTGACAGCGATTTCTTAATCACTACGCCAAGACCTCTTTCCACACCACAACGCGGTCATCTCTAACGGGATGCAGTAATAAATATATTGTCAGTGCGGTTGAGAGTGCCATTTCCATGATTAATGCCGTGGCGCAGGGGTCGTCGTAAAGCACAAAAAATCCGCCCGGGATGAATAACCTCTCGGGCGGATTCTGGCTTACTTAGCGAGCGTTACTTACGTCGCGCCGATCCTGGCAGCGGAACTCCGTGCTGGTTGCGCGGAAGGTTCTTAGCGCTTGCCGACGGTGCCTGCGTCTCCTCGGCCGGGGCCTCAGCGGCCTGCTCGGTGGAAGTAGCATCTTCCGTCGCCTGCTCTTCGGTAACCTCTGGCTGTTCCGGAGCCTGCTCCGCCTCTGGCTGGGCAGATGCTTCCTGAGCCTCGGTTTCCTCGGCTGCCGGGGCAGGGGCGCTAGCGGCCGGCTTTGCCTTGCGCGCGCCACCTGGAATCGGAGCACCCTTACGTGCGCCGCCCGGAACCGGAGCACCGGATGCGGTCTTCGGCTGCTCAGCTGCTGGCTGCTCGGACTCGGTGGCCGTAACCTCAGCAGCGGTGTCCTCAGAAGGAGCGGTTTCCTCGGCCTTCGACTTGGTGGCCGGAGCTGCCTTCTTAGCACCACCCGGAACCGGAGCACCCTTGCGTGCGCCACCCGGAATCGGTGCGCCCTTGGTTGCCTTCGGAGCCTCAGCCGGAGCCTCGGTTTCCGCAGCTGCTGGCTCTGCCTGCGCGGCCGGCTTAGCAGCCTTGGCGCCACCCGGAACTGGAGCGCCCTTCTTGGCACCACCTGGAACCGGTGCGCCGGCCTTTGCCCCGCCTGGCTTTGGAGCGCCACCTGGAGCTGGAGCGCCCTTCTTGGCACCACCCGGAGTCGGTGCGCCGGCCTTTGCCCCGCCTGGCTTCGGTGCGCCACCCGGAGCTGGAGCACCCTTCTTGGCACCACCCGGAGTCGGTGCGCCGCCCTTAGCGCCGCCAGGCTTTGGAGCGCCACCTGGGGTCGGAGCGCCGCCCTTGGCGGCAGCGCCTGCAGCAGCACCAGCAGCTGCGGCACCAGCGCCGGCAGCAGCAGCCTTTTCTGCCTTCTTCTTCTCGGCAGCCTCGGCCTTCTTGCGCTTAGCTTCCTCTGCCTCGAGGCGCTGACGCTCTTCCTCTTCAGCCTTCTTCGGATCGACCCAGCCACGCTCTGGCTGCTCAATCCACTCCGGCTCACGTGCCTGTGGCAGCTCGCCGTCGACCTTCACAGAGTCGCGGAGCATCTGGGCGATGTCCAGGACTTCCGGCTTCTTCTCGTCGTCCTCGATGACGTTGTTGACACCGTCATTCATCATCGTCTTACAGAACGGGCAGCCGATGGCAATTGCCTCAGCGCCAGTGCCGACAGCCTCTTCGGTGCGGTTGACGTTGATGCGCTGACCGATGGTCTCTTCCATCCACATACGCGCGCCACCAGCACCACAGCAGAAGCCCGTGTTCTTGTTGCGCGGCATTTCGACGAGGTTAGCGCCGGACGCGCCAATCAGCTCGCGCGGAGCCTCGAAGACCTTGTTGTGACGGCCCAGGAAGCATGGGTCGTGGTAGGTGACCTGGCGGCCCTGGCCGGAAGCAACCGGCTGCAGGCGGTTAGCGCGAACCAGCTTATTCAGCAGCTGGGTGTGGTGGACAACCTCGTACTGTCCGCCCAGCTCTGGGTACTCGTTCTTGAAGGTGTTGAAGCAGTGTGCACAGGTAACAACAATTTTGCGCTGCTTCGGCGGCACACCGTCGAAGACCTCGTCGAGCTGCTCGATGTTCTGCTCTGCCAGCATCTGGAAGAGGAACTCGTTACCAGCGCGGCGAGCGGAATCACCAGTACAACCCTCAGCCTGGGAGAGCACAGCGTACTTCACACCGGCGGTGTAAAGCATTTCTGCAACAGCCTTGGTGGTCTTCTTCGCATTGTCGTCGTAAGCACCGGCGCAACCGACCCAGAACAGGTATTCGGTGTCGTCGAAGCTCTCGACATCTTCGCCCCAAATCGGGACGACGATGCCTTCCTTGCGGACCTCGTTAATCCAGTCGGCACGAGTGGAAGCGTTCTGGCCCCACGGGTTGCCCTTGGTCTCGAGGTTCTTGAACAGGCCAGCCAGCTCGGTCGGGAAGTCCGACTCAACCAGAACCTGGTAGCGGCGCATATCGACGATGTGGTCGATGTGCTCAATATCAACCGGGCACTGCTCGACACAGGCACCACAGTTGGTGCAAGACCACAGGACATCCTGATCGATGACGCCTTCGTCACCGTCGCCAACCAGCGGCTTGGTCAGGAGTGCTGCGCCAGCGCCTTCGCCCTCGCGAGCGGTTTCGATGGTCTCGCCAGCCAGCAGGTACGGGGCAGAAGCGTAAGCGTGGTCACGCAGCTGGTTAACCAGCAGCTTCGGGGACAGTGGCTTGGACGTGTTCCATGCCGGGCACTGCTCCTGGCAGCGACCACACTCAGTACAGGAAGTGAAGTCCAGCAGGGCCTTCCAGGAGTGGTCGGTGACCACACCGGTACCCATGGAGTCGACCTCTGGGTCGGCTTCTTCCAGGTTCAGAATCTCGCCCTTAGAGGTCATCGGCTTCGCTGCGGCCAGGGCGTTGTAGCCATCAGCGTTGCGCTTGAGCAGGATGTTGGCGAATGCCAGGAAGCGGTGCCATGCGACACCCCAAGTCAGGTTGCGGCCAACAACGAAGAGCCAGACCATACCGGACAGCAGCTTAATCAGCGCGAAGATGGACACCATGACTTCGGAGGCCGGCAGAATCTGTGCGATACCACCGGTGACGAAGTTCGCCCAGTTCCAGACCTCGGCGTGATGGGAGTCGCCGTAGGTAGCCAGCTTGGCAGCCTTGACGAACATCATGCCCAGGCCCTCGATGAGGACGACAGCCTCGACGAAGTAGGCTGCACCAGCGTTGGAGCCGTAGAAGCGGCTCAGGCGTTCCTTGCCCAGGTTGGTCTGGCGGACGAGAATCAGTGCCAGGATACCCAGGGTGGTGCCCAGGCCGAGCAGTTCGTCGATGAAGTGCCAGGCTGTCAGATTCCTGAGGATTGGCCAACCACCGGCTGGCCAAAAGGTCTGAATGTAAGCCTCGAACCACACCAGGGAGCCGAGGAGGAAGCCCACCATGACGAACCAGTGAGCCACAGCAACGCCGGGCTTCTTGGCCATCTTGGTGTGACCGACGATCTCTCGGATCATGGTCCAAATACGGGTTCCCCATTCACCGGTGTGACCGTATGTCTTTTGGCCCACCATGATGGTCTTCACCATATGGGTGAATCCCTTGATAAAGATGAACCAGCAGGGCAGGGACAACAGGACGCCAATAACGCCGACTGCGACGGTGAATCCGGTAGATTCCGGAATCGCCGTGTCAGCCGTCGCTGCGGCGAGGTTGAGCACGCTCATAATGTTCCTTCTAGGCTGGCTCAGCCAGGGTGATGGCTGAGTGAAAATAGTTCTCTTGTGAGTTCTATCACGAGCCGCGGACGCTTACCTAACTAATGTGCAAAATAGTGCTGAATTCATCGATACATGGTGTAACCAGCGGTTATTTGGTGAATTACGCAAAAAAATCGTTGTTTTATTCGGGAAGGATTCGAGGGGCAACGTCTTCGCTTGACGACGGCGCGAGGCACTTTCGTCGTCACGCTTTTATGGGCGGAAGTGGTAGCGGTGTTGCGTGTGGGCAGTTGTCGAGTGTTGTCGATTCGATGTTTTGCGGACACATTGTGGGGGTAGCGCCGGAGCGCAGGGGCGGGGCCTGTCTCTTATACACATCTGACGCTGCCGACGAA
>ERZ1031329.29-NODE-29-length-68507-cov-27.107535_pt1 | contig 68507 bp, 64 predicted proteins | sample MGYA00518053_ERZ1031329 | MGnify/ENA primary metagenome ERZ1031329 (study PRJEB33718, sample SAMN03159840) | human skin metagenome | collected 2014-02-25 | study: EMG produced TPA metagenomics assembly of the PRJNA266117 data set (Human skin bacterial metagenome... | reverse complement strand
CCCCCACCAATCCCCTCACCCCCACCATCGGTGGATTCAACGGCACGCCTCAGACCAACGCCGGTACGAGCACCGCCAACACCGGCACCGGCACCGGCACCGCTGGACTCGGCCTCGCACCGGGCAACGCCGTCGCGGGAGGTCGCGGCGCAGCTTCTGGCCAAGGCACCAGCGCAGGGCTTGCCAACAACGCCCGCCATGGCGCAGGCATGGGTACCGGTGTCGGTGGCGGCCTCGCCAACGGCCGTGGTCTCGGCGCTGGCGCCAACGGGATCGCCGGTAGCCAGCGCGGCGGCGCGTCACTTGGGCCCGGCTTCGGTACTGGCGCCGGAACAGGCGCTGGAGCAGGATCGAACGCCGGAGCCGGAGCGGGCCAAAGCACAAACGGGATGCGCCCAGGTATCGGCGGCACTGGCGCGGGCGGCACCGGCGCACACGGCGCGGCAAGCCAAAACGCCCACGGCGCACGCGGCGGCGCCTTCGCTGCAGGGCCTATGGCGGCCGGCGCCAACCGTGGCCGCGGGCGCGACAAGTCAGGCTCGAAGGTCCGCACCGTCACCAGTGCGGTGGAGCGTGACGGCAACCTCAAGGCGCTGCTCGGCGACGCTCCCCTGCTCCTGCCAGCAGTCATCGGCCACAACGTGCGCGGCTAACCCCGCCACGGCTAACCCCGCCACGGCTAACCCCGCTGCCCGCTAGTGCCCGCCGTGGCCGGCGGGCAGATCCAGGTCAGCTTCCTGGCCAGGCTCGACGATGACGAACTGGCCCATCATGCCGCTGTCTTCGTGGTTGAGCATGTGGCAGTGGTACATGTACGCCAGGCTCGGGTCCGGGTAGTAGCCCATCTCCACGAGCAGGCTCACCGTGGCCAGCGGCGGGACGGTGATGGTGTCGTGCCAGCCGGTGGTGAATTCCAACTCGCCGTTTTCCACGCCGATGACCGCGAAGCGCGCGTCGTGGATGTGGAAGTTGTGAGCCATGTCGTCGTTCTCGTTGGTCACGTGCCAGATCTCTGGGCCCTTGTGGTCCACAGTGAAGTCCACGCGGGTCATGTCCATGGTCTTGCCGTTGATCTCGGTGCCGTTGAGACGGAACTCGCGCTCCACCTCGACAGAATCCGCGTCAGGCACCTCGAACGGCACCAGCGAATCCGCAAGCTCAGACACCTCGGGGGCGTCGTCCGACGGCGCTGCGATCTCGAGCAGATCGAACTTGTCGGTGAAGCCGAACATCTCCGCGGTTTCTTTATCCGGCATGCCGCCCAGGTCCGGGACACCGTCGCTGCGCAGCTTCAGGTCCTTGCCCGGTTCCAGGTCCACCACGATCTCCACGCGCTCGCCGGCGCTGAGCAGCACGCCGTCGACCTCGACCGGCGCGTCCAGGAATCCCTGGTCCGTGGCCACCACGTGGAACGGCTTGCCCAAGGACAGGTGGTGGAAACGCATCGTCGCGCCGTTGAGCACGCGCAGGCGCACACGCCGGGTGGTCGCCTCGAAGCGCGGCTTGGTCATGCCGTTGACCATGACGGTCGAGCCGACCCAGCCGTTGTCCTCGTCCAGCTGGCCGTCCTCGGTGAAGTTCGCGTCGGTGATGATCACGGGGATGTCGTCTACCCCGTAGTCCTTGGGGAGGCCGGGGAAGGCGGAAGCGTCGTCGTCAAGCACGAGGCCCCCGGCAAGGCCGCGGTAGGCGTGGACGGCGGACTTTTCGTGCGGGTGCGGGTGGTACCAGCAGGTCGCGGCCGGCTGGTCCACGGTCCACGACGGCGACCAGGACTTCCCCGGATCGAACATCAGCGCCGGCCCGCCGTCGGCGGTCGCCGGCAGGTGCAGGCCGTGCCAGTGCACGACGGTCGGCTCCGGCAGCTCGTTGTGCACCGTCATGTCGATTTCCTCGCCGCGTCGCATGTACAGCGTCGGCCCCTGGTACGGGCCGTTGAAGCCCCAGGTTTTGGTCATGGTTCCGGGCACGATTTCGAACTCGCCTTCCTGCGCGGTCAGTTCGAAGCGGCGCACGTTGCCGTCGAGCTCGCCTTCGTACAGCGGCGGGATGCGCAGCGGGCGCGCCTCGTCGTCCGCGCCCAGCGGTTTGGTTTGCGAGGACTCCGAGCACGCCGTGCCCGTCGCTGCCGCGGCCAGCGCCGCCGTCGCGAAAAGTGTGCCCCTGAAAAAAGTGCGTCTGCTCATTGCCATGTCCGCCTCCCGGTTCGCTGATACTCTCATTCGACCCTACTATCCGCTGTATGCATAACGATCAACGCGAGGAACGCAACGCACGCCGGTTCATCTGGTCTAACGGCCTGCAAAACATCGGCGACCAGGTCGTCGCGCCGAAGACGGTGCTGCCGTGGCTGTTCGGTACTGCGGGCGTGCCGGCGGTTTTGACTTCGTTCCTCGTGCCCATCCGCGAATCCGGCTCGATGCTGCCGCAGGCGTTTTTGAGCCCGTGGGTGACCTCGAAGCGCTCCCGCAAACGCGTGTGGCTCCTCGGTTCGTGGGGCCAAGCCATCGCCGCCGGGCTCATTGCGTTGAGCGCATTGCTTCTCGACGGCGCTCCGCTCGGCGCCGCCATCCTGATCTTGCTCGCCGCCCACGCGCTGTTCCGCTCCCTGTGCTCGCTGGCCGGCAAGGACGTGCAGGGCCGCACGATTTCGAAGGGCCGCCGCGGCGACATCACCGGCCGCGCCACCGCCCTGGCCGGCGCGTTCACCCTCGGCATCGGCCTGATTCTCACGTTTTTGCCGAACAACCTGCCGCAGTGGGCGCTCGCCGCGCTGCTCGCCGTGGGCGCTTCCACGTGGGCGCTGGCGTCGCTGGTCTTTGGCGGCATCGACGAGCCGGAAGCTGAACCCGAGGCCAAGGACGGCCAGAGCATGAGGCAGATGTGGGCGCTGGTCAAAAGCGACCGGGACCTGCAGAAGTTCCTGGTGGTGCGCTCGCTGATGCTGGTCACCGCCCTGTCCACCCCGTTCATCGTGGTCATGGCCGGCAACGAGGGCGCGGACCTGACCGGCCTCGGCGCGTTCATCATCGCCTCCGGCGGCGCGTCTCTTCTGGGCGGCAGGGTGTCGGGCAGGTTGTCCGACAGGTCGTCGAAAAGCACGATGGCCTGGGCCGCGGGTATCGCTTCGACCGTGATCGTCGCTCTTGTCCTCAGCGCCCGCCTCGCGCCGGACGGGGTGAACGCATGGGTCATGCCGCTGGGCTTCTTCCTGGTCAACCTCGCCCACACCGCGGTGCGCGTGAGCCGCAAGACGTACCTGGTGGACATGGCCGACGGCGACAAGCGCACCATGATCACCGGCGCCTCCAACACCGTGATGGGCGTGGTGCTGCTGGTCGTCGGCGCGGTGTCCTCCGCGATCGCGGCGCTCGGGCCCCAGGCGGCGCTGATCTTCCTGGCCATCGTGGGCTACGCCGGTGTTTTCGGCGCGCGGAACCTGAAAGAAGTCTCGGCGGCCGCCGCCTAAGCGTTATGCTTGTGGCCGACAAAAACCCGCTACAAATCACATAAAACAAGGAGCATTCGAGTGCCTACCCACTTCGAACGTGCCGTTGTCGTGCTTGCGGCCGGCGCCGGAACCCGCATGAAGTCCGACCGCCAGAAGACGCTGCACGAGATCGGCGGGCGCAGCCTGCTGTCCCACTCCCTGCACGCGGCCGCCGGTGTGCACCCCAACCACCTGGTTGCGGTTGTCGGCCACCAGCGCGACCAGGTCGCCCCGGCCGTGGAGCAGATCGCCGAGCAGATGCACGTGGAGATCCGCCAGGCCGTCCAGGAGGAGCAAAACGGCACCGGCCACGCGGTGCAGGTGGGCCTGTCCGCAATCCCGGACTTCGACGGCACCGTGGTGGTCACCAACGGCGACGTGCCGCTTCTGACCCCGGAGACCCTGCAGGCGCTCGTGGAGAAGCATGAGTCCGAGCACGCCGCGGTCACCGTGCTCTCGCTCGAGTTCGACAACCCCACCGGCTACGGCCGCATCATCCGCGGCGAGGCCGGCGACGTCCTTGAGATCGTGGAGGAAAAAGACGCCACCGACGAGCAGCGCAAGGTTCACGAGGTCAACTCCGGCGTGTTCGCCTTCGACGGCAAGGTGCTTCGCGACGCACTCACGCGCGTCACCCCGGACAACGCCCAGGGCGAGTTCTACATCACCGATGTTTTGAGCATCGCGCGTAACGACGGCCTCCGGGTCACCGCCTTTACCGCCCCCGACGCCCGCGAGCTCGCCGGCGTGAACGACCGGGTGCAGCTGGCGGAGGCCGGCAAGGAGCTCAACCGCAGGCTCGTCGAGAAGGCGATGCGGGGTGGCGCGACCGTGATCGACCCGGACACCACCTGGATCGGCGTCGAGGTGGAAATCGGCCGCGACGTGGTCATCCACCCGAACACCCAGCTGTGGGGCTCCACCGCCATCGGCGACGGCGCCGAAATCGGACCCGACACCACCCTGACCGACATGGAGGTCGGCGCCCGCGCCACCGTCGTGCGCACCCAGGGCGAGCTCGGCGTCATCGGCGAGGAAGCCACCGTCGGCCCGTTCACCTACATCCGCCCCGGCACCGAACTCGGCGCCCGCGGCAAGCTCGGCGGCTTCGTCGAATCCAAGAACGCCAAGATCGGAGAAGGCTCCAAGGTGCCGCACCTGACCTACATCGGCGACGCGACGGTGGGCAAGCACTCCAACATCGGCGCAAGCTCCGTGTTTGCCAACTACGACGGCGTGAACAAGCACCACACCACCATCGGCGACTACTGCCGCACCGGCTCCGACACCATGTTCGTCGCACCGGTGAACATCGGTGATGGCGCCTACACCGGCGCGGGTACAGTGGTCACGGAAGATGTGCCCGCCGGCGCGCTTGCCATCAAGGAAGGCCGCCAGCGCAACATCGAAGGCTGGGTGGAAGACCGCCGCCCGGGCACCGAAGCGGCAGAGGCTGCGAAAAACGCGAAGCGAGAGGGTTAATTTCATGACTGGTTACTCCACCGAAAACCACAAGGACCTCAAGGTCTTCACCGGACGCGCCCACCCGGACCTCGCAGAAGCCGTGGCCAAAGAGCTCGGCATCGAGCTGGTGCCCACCACCGCGCGCGACTTCGCCAACGGCGAAATCTTCATCCGCTTCGAAGAGTCCGTCCGCGGAGCCGACTGCTTTGTCATGCAGTCCCACGCCCAGCCGCTGAACAAGTGGCTGATGGAACAGCTGATCATGATCGACGCGCTCAAGCGCGGCTCCGCCAAGCGCATCACCGCGATCCTGCCGTTCTACCCGTACGCCCGCCAGGACAAGAAGCACCGCGGCCGCGAGCCGATCTCCGCCCGCCTGATCGCGGACCTGCTCACCGCCGCCGGCGCGGACCGCATCGTGTCCGTGGACCTGCACACCGACCAGATCCAGGGCTTCTTCGACGGCCCGGTGGACCACATGCACGCCCAGCCGATCCTGGTGGACTACATCAAGTCCAAGTACCCGCTGGACAACCTCGTGGTGGTCTCCCCCGACGCCGGCCGCGTGAAGACCGCCGAGAAGTGGGCCAACATGCTCGGCGACGCCCCCATGGCGTTCGTGCACAAGACCCGTGACATCGACGCAGCCAACAAGGTCGTGTCCAACCGCGTCGTCGGCGACGTCGACGGCAAGGACTGCATCCTCATGGACGACATGATCGACACCGGCGGCACCATCGCCGGCGCCGTCGGCGTGCTAAAGGAGGCCGGCGCGAAGTCCGTGGTCATCGCCTGCACCCACGGCGTGTTCTCCGACCCGGCCCGCGAGCGCCTCAGCGACTGCGGCGCCGAGGAAGTCATCACCACCGACACCCTGCCGCAGGACACCGAAGGCTGGAGCAACCTCACGGTGCTGTCCATTGCGCCGCTATTGGCCAAGACGATCCACGAGATTTTTGAAAACGGCTCCGTGACCACCCTGTTCGAGGGTCAGGCGTAAACGCCGCGGTTCGCCGGGACTCAGCCGGGGCAGCACTTGCGCTGCCCCGGCTTCACGCATACGGGAAGGAATAAGGATGTACGAGCGCTACGCCCCGTCGGTGGAATTCACCCCCGACCTCGAGCACGCGAAATCCATGTTCGACAACGACGCCACCCTGGAGTACCTCGGCGCCACCATCACGCGGCTTGAGCCGGGTGTGGCCGAAGGCGAGTTCACGGTGGAGGCACGCCATGCCAACGGCTTCGGCGTGTGCCAGGGCGGCGTGCTGTTCACCTTCGCCGACGCGCTGTTCGGCGGCGCGTGCAACTCGCGGCGCACCGACCCGACCGTCAGCGCGCAGTCCGAGATGATCTTCCTCGCGCCGGCGAAGATGGGCCGCACCATCCGCGGCGTCGCGCGCGAGCGCCACACGTGGGGCAGAAACGAGCTTTCGGACGTCACGCTTTACGACGGCGACACCGCCATCGCCGAATTCCGCGGCATGTCCCGCACCACCACCCGACCACCGACAGGAAACTAAACCGTGAGCCAGAACGACAGCCTGCAAGAACAGGGGCTGAACAGGAGCGTCAAGAGTAGGCAATTGATGATGATTGCCTTTGGTTCGTCGATAGGCACGGGCCTGTTTTTGGGCTCCGCCGGATCGATCCAGTACGCCGGGCCCGCGGTGCTGATCTCGTTCGCGCTCGTCGGGGTGATCGTGTACTTCCTCATGCGCATGCTCGGCGAGATGGCGGTCGAGCACCCGGTCTCCGGGTCGTTCGCGGCGTACTCGCGCGCGTTCATTGGGCCGGTGGCCGGCTTCATCACCGGCTGGAACTGGTGGTTCACCACCGTCGTGGTGGGCATGCTGGAGCTGACCGCCATGGGCACGTTCTTGGACTTCTGGTTCCCTACGCTGCCGCACTGGGTCACCGCGCTGGTGACCCTGCTGCTGGTGGTGGTGCTGAACCTGTTCAACGTGCGCGTGTTCGCCGCGACGGAGTACTGGCTGTCCTTGATCAAGGTCGCGGCGCTCGTGCTCATGATCGTGCTCGGATTTGCGCTCGTGGTGGGCCTGGGACCGGACGAGGCGATCGGATTTTCCAACATCACCGAGCACGGCGGGTTCATGCCCAACGGCATCTCCGGCGTGCTGTTCGCGCTGGTGGCGGTGACGTTCACGTTCGGTGGCATCATGTCCATCGGCACCGCCGCCGGCGAGGCGGACAATCCGGAAAAGGCCATCCCGCGCGCCGTGAACTCCGTGGTGTGGCGCATTCTGGTGTTCTACCTCGGCGGCATCGGCACCATCTTGCTGCTCGCGCCGTGGAACGAGCAGGAATCCAACGAGAGCCCGTTCATCCGCGTGCTGTCCGGCGTCGGCTTCGGCCCCGCCGCCACGGCGCTCAACGTGGTCATTGTGGTGGCGGTGTTCTCGGTGCTCAACACCATGACGTATTCGGGCGCGCGCATGCTGCGCGACCTCGCCAGAAACGGCCAGGCGCCCCGGGCGTTCGCCGCCACCAGCGCAAAGGGTCTGCCCACCAAGGCCTTGCTTTTCGACGCCGCACTGATGGGCACCGTGGTCATCCTCAATTTCTTCTTCGAAGGAAAGATCTTCGCGGTGCTGCTGGCCATCATCGTCGGTACCGAGCTGATCACCTGGGCGGGCATCTGCATCTCGCACCTGAACTTCCGCAAGACATCCAAGAGCGCGACCTTCCCCGCCCCGCTCTACCCGGTGGCCAACTGGGTTTGCATCGTGTTTTTCGTCCTCGTGCTCGTGCTGATGGGTATTCTTCCGGAATACCGCATGGGCCTTGCCACGCTGACCGGCTGGATCATCGTGCTGGGCCTGATCTCACTGACCACCCAGAGGAGCCGCGCATGATCCGCCCCGACCTTGACTCGCTGCCCGCGTATGTTCCGGGCGTGCGCAACGAACGCGCCATCAAGCTGTCCTCCAACGAATGCGCCGAAGCGCCGCTGCCCAGCGTGCTCGACGCCATGAGCAAAGCACTCGGCGAGGTCAACCGCTACCCGGACATGGGCGCGGTGCAGCTGCGCGCGGCGCTGGCTGAGCACCTCGGCGTGGCGCCCGAGCAGGTTGCGGTGGGCACCGGCTCGTCCGCCCTGTGCCAGCAGCTGGTCACCGCCGCCGCGGGCCCGGGCGACGAGGTGGCTTTCCCGTGGCGCAGCTTCGAGGCCTACCCCATCTTCGCCCAGATCGCGGGCGCGACCCCTGTGCCTGTGCCGCTGACCGCCGACCACCGGGTGGACCTGTCTGCCCTCGCCGCGGCCGTTACCGAGCGCACGAAGCTCATCTTCGTGTGCAACCCGAACAACCCCACCGGCACCACCGTCACGGACGCGGAGTTCGCCGCGTTCATGGACGCGGTGCCCGCAGACGTACTGGTCGCGCTTGATGAGGCCTACTTCGAGTACAACCAGGCAGCCGACACCCCCGTCGCCACCGAGGTCATCAACCGCTACCCCAACGTTGTGGGGCTGCGCACCTTCTCCAAGGCGTACGGGCTGGCGGGCGCGCGCATCGGCTACGCCTTCGGCCCGCAGGTCGTTATCGAGGCGCTGAACAAGGTGGCGGTGCCGTTTTCCGTCAGCTCCGTCGCGCAGGTCGCAGCACTCGCGTCACTTTCGGCTTCAGACGAGTTGCGTGCGCGTATCGACGGCACCGTGGCCGAGCGGAGCCGTGTCGTCGACAAGCTTGGGCTCGCAGAAAGCCAAGCGAACTTTGTGTGGCTGCCCGGCGCCGGCCAGGAGCTGGCGGACCGGCTGGCCGCAGAAGGCGTGCTGGTGCGCGTTTTCCCCGAGGGCATCCGTGTGACCGTGACCAACGCGGAGGAAACCGACGCGCTGTTGGAGGCCTTTTCCCGTGCGCAGTGAGCGCCGCCGCGTCATCGCGGCCACAACTATCGGCACCGCCATCGAGTGGTACGACTACTTCCTCTACGCCGCCGTCGCCGGCCTGGTGTTCAACCAGGTCATGTTCGGCCCGCTCGGGCCCGCGGCAGCGACGATCGCGAGCTTCCTCACCGTCGGCCTGTCGTTTCTGTTCCGGCCGCTCGGCGCGGTGCTGGCCGGCCACTTCGGCGACCGGCTGGGTAGGCGCGGCGTGCTCATGGTCACGCTGTTCACCATGGGCACCGCCACCGCGCTGATCGGGCTGTTGCCCACGTATGAGACCGCCGGCTGGATCGCGCCGGCCGCGCTGGTGGTCCTGCGCATCCTGCAAGGCACGTCCGCCGGCGGCGAATGGGGCTCGGCAGTGCTTTTGGCCGTGGAGCACGCGCCGGACAACAAGCGCGGACTCTACGGCGCCGGGCCCCAGGTGGGCGTGCCGGCAGGGCTCTTGCTGTCCTCTGGCGTGCTGGCGCTGATGACCATCATCGCCCCCGGCGAGGCGTTCATGCAGTGGGGCTGGCGCGTGCCGTTTTTGCTTTCCGTCGGGTTGACGGTGTTGGGCTGGTGGATCCGCACGGGCGTCGACGAATCGCCGGTGGTGGAGGAAATGCGCGAGGTCGGAGCACGCAACCCGGTCGGCTCGCTGTTCAAGCACCACGCGGGGCTCGTTATCGCCGCGGCGTTGATCTTCGCCGCCAACGGCACGGTGGGCTACATGACCACCGGCGGCTACATCCAGAACTACGTCACCGACCCGGCCGGGCTCGCCTTGGAGCGCGGCGACATCCTGTGGGCCGTCACCGCCTCCGCCGCCACTTGGCTGTGCACCACCGCGTTCGCGGGCTGGGTGTCCGACATCATCGGCCGGCGCCGCACCCTTCTGATTGGCTTTGTCGTGCAGGCGGCCGGCGTGCTGGCCTTGTTCCCGCTGGTGAACACCGGGTCGCTGCCGAAGATCACCGCGGCGCTGGTCTTCCTCACCGTCGGGTTGGGGCTGACCTACGGCGAGATCGGCGCGTTCTACGCTGAGCTGTTCCCCGCCTCCATCCGCGCCTCCGGCGCCTCCATCTCGTACGCGCTCGGCGCGATTTTGGGCGGCGCGTTCGCCCCCACCATCGCCGCCGCCCTGCGCGAGGCAACCGGCGGCACCGCCGCGATCACCGTGTACTTGATGGCGGCGACGGTCACGGGATTCGTCGTCACGCTGCTGATGCGCGAGCGCCGCGGCATCCCCCTCGGACACGAGCACGAGGAGGCCCAGGCGAGCGGGCATTTTGTGTGGCAGAAACCGGCTGCTACCCTGTAGCAGTCTCGGCGAGGGCCTTCAAAGGCCGTTATCGACGCGATTTTGAGATCCTTTTGCGATCACTCGACGAGCACACATCCGTTCAGTGGTCGCAGGCAAGGCCTGTGGCCCTTCCCAACGAAGGAGTACAACATGGCTATTACCCCCACCGTTATCAAGGGTGAGCGTCGCGAGGAGTTCGGCAAGGGCTCCGCACGCCGTCTGCGCCGCGACGGCAAGATCCCGGGCGTCCTGTACGAGAAGGGCATCGACAACATCCACTTCGCGGTCGACCGCATCGAGATGACCGCAGTCGTGCGTAACGACGGCACCAACGCCATCGTCGAGCTCGAGCTCGACGGCGAGAAGCTGCTGGCCATGGTCAAGCACATCGACCAGAACGTGATCACCCTGGACATCGACCACATCGACCTGCTCGGCATTAAGCGCGGCGAGAAGGTCACCGTCGAGGTCCCGGTTGTCACCGAGGGCGAGGCCGCTCCGGGCGCAGTTGTGCTGCAGGAGACCGACTACGTCGAGATCGAGATCGACGCGCTGTCCATCCCGGACGAGCTGACCGTCTCCATCGAGGGCAAGGAGATCGGCGACACGCTCCACGCTTCCGACGTGAAGCTGCCGGAGGGCGCAGAGCTCATCTCCGACCCGGAGACCCTGCTGGTCAACGTCACCTTCGAGCAGGTTGATGAGGACCTCGAGGCTGAGGCCGAGGCCGCTGAGGAAGGCGGCGCTGAGGCAGGCGCCGAGTCCGAGGCTCCGGCCGAGGAAAAGGACAACGAGGAGTAAATCCTCCCCTCTTCCGCACACAGCTAAGCCCGCCACCGCTTCCCCGCGGTGGCGGGCTTTCTGCGTTCTTGAGTGGGTTATCCTCGTGGGCGTGACTATCTTGATCGTCGGCCTCGGCAACCCGGGCCCGCAGTACGCGGCCACGCGGCACAACGCGGGCATCTTCGTCGTGGAGGAGCTGCTCGGCCGCGCAACCCCCATGCCTGCACAGCTTGCGGTGCACAAACGCACGAATACAGAGATCGCGGAGCTTGCGAAGGGGCGTTTGCTTGACGACGACCATGCGGTCCTCGCACGCACCCGGTCTTTCATGAACGTCTCCGGCGGGCCAATCAAAGCGCTGATGGATTACTTCAGCGTCAAGCCGGAGGACCTGTACGTGGTGCACGACGAGCTGGATTTGGAGCTCGGCGAGGTGAAGCTGCGCGTCGGCGGCGGCGACCACGGGCACAACGGGCTGAAATCCATCACGAAATCCCTCGGCGGCAAGCCGTACAACAAGGTGGCGGTGGGCATCGGCCGCCCGCCCGGTCGGATGGCCCCGGCGGATTACGTGCTCAAACCATTCAGTGCGAAGGAGCAGGTGGACCTGGCAATCGCGTCGGCGGACGCGGCGGATGCAATCCTGCGCGCGATAGGCTAGCGCGCATGAAGCTTGCCACGATCAGGACCGGAGACACCACCACCGCTGCCCGCGTTATCGGCGAGGGAAGGGCGGTGGCGTTGGGCGCGGAGGACGTCGGAAAGCTTTTGCGCGACGGCACCTTCGAGGAAGGCGAGGAGATCACCTTCACCCCGGGCGACCTCGCGCCGGTGATCCCGCGCCCCGGCAAGATCATCTGCGTGGGACTGAACTACGCCAAGCACATCGCGGAGATGGGACACGAGCAGCCGGACGTGCCCACCTTGTTCATCAAGTACCCGGAGGCGCTCATCGGCGCCCACGACGACGCCGAGGTGCCCAGCTTCAACGCCGACACCCTGGATTTTGAGGGCGAGCTCGCGGTGGTCGTCGGCACCCGCGCCCGCCACGCAACCAACGGCGCGGAGCACATCGCGGGATACTCGGTGATCAACGACTACACCCAGCGACACTTTCAAAAACGCACGCAGCAGTGGCACCAGGGCAAGTCGCTGGAGAAAACCGCAGGCTTCGGCCCGTGGCTGGACACCGAGTGGCAGCCGGGGCCCGCGATTACCACCACCGTCAACGGCGAAGTGATGCAGCACGCCCCCACCGACGACCTCGTGTTCACGCCGGCGAAGCTGGTGGAGTTCATCTCGCACCTCTACCCGCTCGAGCCGGGCGACGTCATCGCCACCGGCACCCCCGCCGGCGTGGGCCACGCCCGCAACCCGAAGCGCTACCTCGCTAACGGCGACACGGTGCGCGTGGAAATCGAGGGCTTGGGCGCGATCGAGAACACCACGCGGGTGTATTAGCGGCCGAGCTGGTCCAGCAGGCGGACCTCTGCCTCGGCGATCATCTGCAGCGGCAGCAGAAGGATGATGAACGGCACGGAGCTGAACATCGCTGCTTCCTGCGAGCCGCCGCCGCCGAGCTGGCTGACGCCTTTCATGATGTTCGTCATGAGGAAGCTGTAGAGGCCCCACGAGCTGCCGCTGTATGCGACATCGTGCGAAGCAGGGGCTGCGGGGGCGGCTGGGGCGAGCGCGCCCATTGCAAGCGCGCCGGTGGTTGCGGTGGCAATGGCAATCTTGGAAAGTTTCATGCCCCTAACATCGCCCCGGCCAGTTAGGGCGTTAGCATCCGCTCGATTTCGTGCGCCGGTGCGGCCATGAGGTCACCGCGGTCCGCGCCGACGAGGCAGTAGTCGTTGTCCCTGGTCATGGGGCGCAAGTACGGGTACGTCGGCGGCAGGCCCGGGTGCTCGCGGGTGAACGCGGTTTCCACCCCGCTCGCCCACCGCCCGGAAAACGCGCGGGAGACCACCGCGGGCGCATCCGTGCGCAGCAGTTCGCGGTTGCGCGCGCTGGTGCCGGCTTCGTCGGCAAGCAAAAACGCGGTGCCGCAGGCGACAGGGACGCCAAGCTTTTCGACGTCCTCCGGTCCCCGCACCCCTCCCGCCGCGATCACAGGACCGTCGGCGAGCGCGAGCAGCTCCTCCAGCGTCCGCTGGTCCGGATCGTCGTGCTGGTCCCAGGTTCCGCGGTGGCCGCCGGCGCGCGGGCCCTGGACGATCACGCCGTCGACGCCCCTGCGCTGCGCCTCGGCGATTTCGGCGGGGTTGGTCACCGTGGCCCACGCCTCCGAACCCGCGGCGTGCAGCTGCGCGATCTCGTTGTCGGTGAAGCAGCCGAACGTGGACGAGACCACGGCCGGCGCGGCGTCGAGAACGAGCGCGAACTTCTCCGCGTAATCGGAGGAGACGTCCGGCACTGGTTGGTTGAGGCGGCGGGCGACCGCGTGGACGTCGTCAAGCAAAGGCTCCCGCTGCGGCACGAAGAGGTTGGCGCCGAACGGCGGCTCGCACGCGGCGAGCCACTCGCAGGCTTGGGCGACGGTGCAGGTGCCGAGCGCGATAAACCCGAAGCTCACCGCGTTGACGAGTGCGGGCGTGGACGGCCCTCCGGCCATGGGTGCTGCGATCACGCGTGGAAACTCCATGGCTAGAGTATGCGTCATGTTCGGATTCTTCAGGCGCAGACGCACCCCCCAGTTGGAGGCGCAGTGGCTCGTGGTGGGACTGGGCAACCCGGGCGCGAAATACACCGCCACCAGGCACAACGTGGGGTATATGGCGGTCGACGAGTTGGCCGGCGAACTCGCGCCGGTGCCGGGGATCAAGGCGCTGGTACAGGTGCGCGATGGGGTGGCCTACGCGCGTTCGACGACGTACATGAACACCACCGGCGAGGCCGTCGGCCCGCTGGCGAAGGAGCTGGGGGTTACGCCGGAGCGCATCATCGTGGTGCACGACGAGCTGGACCTGCCCGCCGGGAAAGTGCGCGTAAAGCTCGGCGGTAACGAAAACGGCCACAACGGGCTGAAATCCATCACTGAGCACCTGGGCACCCGCGACTACCTGCGCGTGCGCATGGGCATCGGGCGCCCGCCGCAGGGCACGGCGGTGCCGGACTGGGTGCTCTCCCCCATCGACGGCGACATCTCCGGCCAGGTCGCGCTCGCCGCAAAGGCCGTGCAGTTGATTGTCAGCGAAGGCCTAGCCAAAGCACAGAACGTGATCCACGCAACACGGTAGGTTGTGGGGCATGACACGCCATGCCATGTTCGACAGCAAATACCCACCCGCAGAAGGCCTTTACGAACCCGACGAAACCACCAGCGAAATCTGTCTCCGGCTCTGCCACGGCTGGGGCTCAGCCATGATCATCAGCGGACTCGAAGACGATGGCGTCCCGGTGTCCGTCTTCGAAGAAGTCCGCGACGAATACGCCCGCTTCGTCCCCGAGGCCTCCGAGGACGCCAAGCGCATCGAAGCCCTGCGCGAGGCGCTGGCGAAGCGCGACCTCTCGTTTTCCTTCGACACGGGCTACGACAAGGGCGAGGCCGCCGACGACGGTGCCGACCTGGCCCGCGAAGAAGGCCGCAAGGGCTACGCCTACTGCACCATGCAGGACGTGGATTGCGTCATCCACATCGGGCGGCTCTACTTCGGCTTCAGCTCCCTGGACAACCCCGGCGACGAGTCCGACGCCGAGATCGGCCAGACAGTCATCGAGGCGCTCGAAGAGGTCGGCTTTACGCCTGAGTGGAACGGCAAGCAGACCGGGCGCATCACATGTGAGGGCCTGAAGTTCGAGCTTCCGCTGGCGGACTAGCCCAGCTTCTCCTCCAGGTCGCTCAGCGCGCGCGTGAGCGCCGCCTGCTTGTGCTCGCGCGGGGAAAGCTCGCCGTCGTTGACGTCCTCGCCGAAGATGTTCAGCACCACCTGGTTGCGGATGTCTGTCATGGACAGGTTCGCCACGATCTGGCGCCAGTGCTCGACCGCGCGCACGCCGCCGTCCGCGCCGTAGCCCACAAACGCCACCGGCTTGCCGGCCCACTCGCCGAACAGTGAGTCGAAGACGTTTTTCATCGTGCCCGGGATGGAGTGGTTGTACTCCGGTGTGACAAAGACGAACCCGTCGCAGGTGTCGACGGCCTTGGACCAGGCGGTGACGGCTGGGTCGTCGTACTGCTTATTCGCCGCGCCCGGCACAACCTCCGCGATGAGGTGCGGCACGTCGAACTCGGCCAGGTCGAGCAGGCGGTAGTCCGCGTCGTGCTCGGCCGCGGCGTCCATCACCCAGGAGCCGACCTGCTCGCCGATGCGGCCGTTGCGTACAGATCCAAGAAATACTCCGATTGTTGTCATGGGCACGACTGTACTTGGCCGGAGGTGCGTCGATAAGCTAGCTGCTTATGAGTACCGTTTCCGAGGCCGCGCGCCGCCGCACATTCGCCGTTATCGCCCACCCGGACGCCGGTAAGTCGACGATTACGGAGGCGCTGGCGCTGCACGCGCACGTCATTTCGGAGGCGGGCGCGGTGCACGGCAAGGGCAACCGCAAGTCCACCGTGTCGGACTGGATGGAGATGGAGAAGGACCGCGGCATCTCGGTCGCGTCCTCGGCGCTGCAGTTCGAGTACGCGCCCGACGGCCACGAGGGCGAGCCGTACGTGGTCAACCTGGTGGATACCCCGGGCCACGCGGACTTCTCGGAGGACACCTACCGCGTGCTTTCCGCCGTCGATGCCGCAGTGATGCTTATCGACGCAGCCAAAGGCCTCGAGCCGCAAACCCTGAAACTCTTCCGCGTGTGCAAGGCCCGCGGGCTGCCGATTGTCACCGTGATCAACAAGTGGGACCGCGTGGGCCGCGAGCCGCTCGAGCTTGTCGACGAGATCGTCTCCGAGATCGACCTGCAGCCGACTCCGCTGTACTGGCCGGTGGGCGAGGCGGGCGATTTCCGCGGCCTCGCGCACGTCGATGTCGCAGGCTCCATCGACGAGTACATTCATTTCACGCGCACCGCCGGCGGCTCCACCATCGCCCCGGAGGAGCACTACTCCCCCGACGAAGCCTTGGCGAAAGAGGGCGACGTGTGGGAGACCGCCCTCGAGGAGGCGTCGCTTCTGCTTGAGGACGGCGCCGTGCACGACCAGCAGCTCTTCGAGCAGTGCATCACCTCGCCGATCATCTTCGCCTCCGCGATGCTGAACTTCGGCGTGCACCAGATCCTGGACACGCTGTGCGCCATCGCCCCGGCACCCGAGGGCCGCGCATCCGACCCGAAGGCCGTCGAGGCCTCCACCGCCGCGATGGACGAGCAGCGCGAGGTCGGCGACGACTTCTCCGGCGTGGTGTTCAAAGTCCAGGCCGGCATGGACAAAAACCACCGCGACACCCTGGCGTTCATGCGCGTGGTCTCCGGCGAGTTCGACCGCGGCATGCAGGTCACGCACGCGCAGTCCGGGCGCAGCTTCTCCACGAAGTACGCGCTGACCGTGTTCGGCCGCAACCGCGACACCGTGGAGACGGCGTACCCCGGCGACATCATCGGCCTAGTCAACGCCGGCGCGCTGGCGCCCGGCGACACGATCTACGCTGGCAAGAAGGTCCAGTTCCCGCCGATGCCGCAGTTCGCGCCGGAGCACTTCCGCACGCTGCGCGCGAAGTCGCTGGGCAAGTACAAGCAGTTCCGTAAAGCGCTGGACCAGCTCGACGCCGAGGGCGTGGTGCAGATCCTGCGCAACGACGCCCGCGGCGACGCCGCCCCCGTCATGGCCGCCGTCGGCCCGATGCAGTTCGAGGTCATGCAGGCGCGCATGGAAAACGAGTACAACGTCGATACCGTCACCGAGCCGATCCCCTACTCCGTAGCGCGCCGCACCGACGCCGACTCCGCGCCGGAGCTGGGGCGTCAGCGCGGCGTGGAGATCTTCACCCGCACCGACGGCGAGCTCATCGCCCTGTTCGGCGACAAGTGGAAGCTCGCGTTCGTGGAAAAGGAACACCCGGAGCTGACCATCGAGCCGCTCATCGCGGACTAGCGCTTCGCGGTAAGGAACTCCCGCATCGCGGGCCAGTCGCGCTCAACCTGCGCCTGCCCGGCCGCGTAGTTCGCCCGCAGCTTCTCCGCGTCGAGCTCGGTGGATTCGACCCCCATCTCGTCGGGGAAGAAGAGGTAGGCGTTGCCGGCGGCAGCTTCGTCGATAAGCGATTGCTTCGCGGCGTTGTAGATGCCCGGCCGAGCCACCATCGCGTCGGCGACTTTCGGCGTGTTGCGCAGGATGCGGCGCACGGCGCGCTCGCGTTTTTGCGGCCCCTTGACGTAGTCGCGCGGACGGGTGAGCACGGCGAGAAAACGGGTGAAGCCGGCGGCGCGGGCGGCGTCGATGAGCAAACCGCCCGAGGTGCCGAGCGCGCCGTCGACGTAGGGCACGCCGTCGATCTCGCGCATCTTCATCAGGATCGGCAGCGTCGACGACGTTCGGGCTGCGAGGGCGACATCCTCCAAGGTGCGCAGGTCGTCGCGGTTGAACGCCACCGTCTCCCCTGTGTCGGCGCGCACCGCCTCGACGTGGACCTCCTCGGTGGTCCGGGCAAACGCTTCGAAGTCGAACGGCAGGACATCCTCGGATTGCTCGTACGCCCACTCGCCGTTGATCAGGCCCTTGCCCCGCACCACAGAGCGCCAGCCGCCGAATTTGGGGTTGCCAACGAACTCCGTGAAGGCATTCTCGGAGCGCCACGTGTCGCGGGAAGCGAAGTTCAACGCGTGCACCGAACCGGCGGAAATGCCGCCGACCCAGCCGACCTGGACCTCCTCCGCGATGAGCTTTTCCACCACGGGGGCGGTGTACGAGTTGCGGGTGCCTCCTCCTTCGAAGATGAGGGCGGTGTCGCGGGCGTCAATCATGCACGCGAGCCTACGCGCACGGCCTCCCCGATCGCCTCCCACGCGACTTCCGCGAATTCGGCCGTGTCGAGGCGCCCGCAGCCTTCCGGCAGGTGGCCCCAGTACTCGGCGCCGGTGACTTCCGGCAGCTCCTCGACGTTAAGCCGCGTAGGCAGGTCCGGGTTGTCCGGCATGCTGCCGCCGATCAGCCCCAGCACCTCCAGGCCCATGCCGCGGGCTTGGGCGCAGGTCAGCTCGGCGAGGTTTAGACTGCCAAGGCCCAGTGAGGTCACCACCACCAGCGGGGCACCTGTGGATTTGGCGATGTCGGCCAGCGTGTAGTCGTCCGCAAGCCGCACCAACAGCCCGCCGGCGCCTTCGACCAGCACGACGCGCCCGGGGGCGTCGAGGCTGCGGATCCATTCGGCTACCTCGTCCAGGCTCGGGGTTTGGATGCCCGCCCGCCGCGCGGCGAGGTTCGGTGCGAGTGGCTCCGGGTAGCGCCACCGCTCGAAGGTCGCAACGCCAGCAAGCTTCTCGACGGCTGCCGCGTCCCCCTGCCCCGGTGCCTCCCCCGTCTGGATGGGTTTGGCTGCCACGACGTCGACGCCGCGGCGCTTGAGCACGGCGGCGATGGCGGCGGTGGCCACCGTCTTGCCCACGTCGGTATTCGTGCCGGTGATGGCGATGATCATTTCGTGGCCTCCTTGACTGCTGCCGTGATACCCCGGCAGATCTGGGCGACGTCTTCTTCCGTGCAGATGTACGGCGGCATGGTGTAGATCAACCGGCCGAACGGACGGATCCACACTCCCTCGGCCATGGCGGCCTCGGTGGTCTCGCGCATGGGCGCGTCGCGCTCGAGCTCGACCACGCCGATGGCGCCGAGCACGCGCACGTCCGCCACACCTGGCAGATCGGCCAGCGGGCGCAGGCCGCGCTCGAGGCCGGCTTCGATCCGGGTGACCTGGTCGCGCCACTGCCCCTCCGCCACCATCGCCACCGACTCGGCGGCGACTGCGCAGGCCAACGGGTTGGCCATAAACGTCGGGCCGTGCATGAGCGCGCGCGGCTGCATCCCGGAGGCGATCTTCTCGGTGGCGAGGGTGGCAGCCAACGTCATGAACCCGCCGGTCATCGCCTTGCCCACGCACATGATGTCGGGCACCACACCGTTGTCCAGGGTGGTAAACAGTTGGCCGGTGCGGCCGAAGCCGGTGGCGATTTCGTCGGCGATGAGGGGGATGCCGGAGGCGTCGCAAAGTGTGCGTAGCCCCTGCAGCAGCTCCGGGTCGTGGAAGCGCATGCCGCCTGCGCCCTGGACCACGGGCTCGACGATCACGCCGGCAATCTCCGGCGTGATCAGGCGCTCGAATTGATCGAGGTAGGCATCGCGGTCGGCGGCGGATGCCCCGCGCACCGGCGGCGCGGGCGCGAACACCTGCGGTTTCAGCGCGTCGCCCCACATCGCGTGCATGCCGCCCTCCGGGTCGCACACGCTCATGGTGGCGAACGTGTCGCCGTGGTAGCCGGAGCGCCAGGTGAGGAAGGTGGTGCGCTCCGGATGCCCCTGCCCGATGGCATACTGCAGCGCCATCTTCATCGCCACCTCCACCGACACGGAGCCGGAGTCGGAGAAGAACACCTGGGAAAACACCCCGCCGGTGAGGTCGAGAAGGCGTTTCGTCAGCGTCGCCGCCGGCTCGTGGGTGAGCCCGCCGAACATGACGTGGCTCATCTTGGCAATCTGCGCCTCGGCCGCCGCGACTAGGCGCGGGTTGGAGTGGCCGTGGATCGCGGCCCACCAGGAGGACATGGCGTCGATGAGCACGCGGCCGTCGCAAAGCGTGATGCGCGCGCCGGCGGCACTGTCGACTGGGTAGGTGAATTGCCCCGGCTCCGCGTAGGGGTGCCAGATGTGGACGGCGTCGATGTCGGCGATTTCGCTAGGGTCCATAAGCACGAACCCTAGCAGCTCACCGGCCGTTTTGAACGGTGTTCAGCGCTACGGAGTTAGCGCACCGCCGGTCACCGCGAGTGTCTCGCCGGAGATGTAGGACGCGGCCTCGGACGCGAGGAAGACGTACGCGCCAGCCAGCTCCGCGGGCTGCCCCGGGCGGCCGATGTCGGAGTCTTGCGCGAAGTTGTCCACGACCTCCTTGGGCTGCCCCTCGGCCGGCTGGATCACGGTCCAGATCGGCCCCGGCGCGACCGCGTTGACGCGAATGCCCTTCGACGGCAACAGCTCACCGGACAGGCCTTTGGCCAGGTTGTTGAAGGCTGCCTTGGTCATGGCGTAATCCAGCAGTTCCTTCGACGGCGAGTACGCCTGGATGGAAGTGGAAAAGATGATGGATGACCCCGGCTCCATGTGCTTGACCGCTTCCTTGGTCACACGGAATGCGGAGTAGATGTTGGTCTTCATGGTGGCGTCGAAGTCATCGTCGGAAATATTGAGGATGCCGTCATTCCACACCTGGCGCGAGGCGTTGTTGACCAGGATGTCAATGCCGCCCAGGCCCTCGACCGTCTTTTCCACCGCGGCCACGCAGTTGTCCAGCTCCTGCAAGTCGCCCGGGATCGCCACTGCTTTGCGCCCGGCGTCCTCGATGAGCTTCACAATGCGGTCTGCGTCCTCCTGCTCCTCCGGCAGGTAGGAAATGGCCACGTCCGCACCCTCACGGGCGAACGCGATGGCAGTGGCGGCGCCAATACCGGAGTCGCCGCCGGTGATAAGAGCACGGCGGCCCTCGAGCTTGCCGGATCCCACGTAGGATTCCTGGCCCAGGTCGGGCTCGGTGGCCATCTTCACGTCCAAGCCGGGGTTGTCCTGGCGAGGCTCGGCGGGAAACTCGGACGGGTACTTTGTGCGGGGATCAATCAACGTCATGCCACCACGCTACCGACGCGCCGGTGTTCAACTGTTCAAAATTTCGCGGGCCGCCCGGTCGGTCCACCGCCGCATTTGCAGCCTTCCCGCAGCACCCCTGCTGGAGCGCGGCGGCGCCTGGATGCAGCGCCGCGAATCCATCCCCGCCTGCAGCTCCTTGGCGCGCAGCACCTCGGCGTCGATCTTCACGCCCATCAGCAGCACCACGTTGACGGTCCACACCAGCACCAGCACCGCCAGCACCGTCCCGAACGCGCCGTAGGTGCTGCGCACGCCCACCAGCTTCAGGTACCAGCCAAAACCCACCCACAGCGCGCTGGCCACTGCGAGCGCCAGCGCCGAGCCGAGCGTAAGCACCCGGAACCGCCCCGGCCGCACGTTCGGAGTGAAGTGGTAAAGCACGCTGACCAGCGCGACCGCCACCACCGCGATCACGGGTCCGCGCAGGTAGTCCCACACGGGCAGGAAGATCGAAGTGAGGTACTCCAGCTCCTCTTCGAGTTGCAGCGGCCGCGCGATGGGTCCGAGGACGGCGTTGACGATGCCGTCGGTAAGCAACGCGCCCAAAATAATCACCACCGCGCCAATGACCAGCACGAGGGTGACCAGCCACATCGTCGCCCACGTGACCACAATCGGGCGGCCCTCGGTGCGGCCGTACATGAGGTTCGCGTTGCGCGAAAACGACCGCACATAGCCCGAGGCGGACAGCAGCGAGATCAGCACTGAAACCACGAGGGCAATTGTGCTTTGCGACGGCGTCCCGACGATCGACAGCACCAACGCCAACGCATCTTCCTGCAATTCCGCGGGCACGTACGAGCGGATCAGCTCGGCGAGCAGCGAGTCCGGGGCGTCCTCTTCGCGTGGCATGAGCAGGCTGAAGATGGAATACGAGGCTAGCAGCATCGGCGCAACCGACAGCAGCGTGTAGTACGTCATCGCGGCGGCGCGGTCCACCATGGCGTCGTTGGCAAAGTCGGTGATGATGCGGCGCAGCACCGACTTCCAGCCGGCGCGCGAAAGCCGGGTGCCCAGCGGGGATACGTAGTCGTGCGGGGAGACGACCACGTCGCCGGTGCCGTACGGCATGACCAGCTCAGCGCGATAGGTGGTGCCCTTTTCTGCCATGTCAGACACTGTAACCGGCGTCTAGTGGCGAAACTGTACGCGGGTTCCCGGCGTTTCCAAATCTGTGGATAACTCGGCGGGCTGACGAGGGTTATCCACAGATTTCGTTTGCGAGGCCTTGCGGGGTCCCCGCTCCGCTTCCCCGGGTTGGCCTGCGTAGGCAACCGCGAGCGGGCTGATGCGCATCAACGCCCCGTTGGCCTGGGAGGCATGGTCTTTCTCGTCGCCCTCCAACGCCCGGTGGCACGTGAAGCCAGCATCGAACGGGTCGGTGGCCATCCACCGTTTGTAGCCGGCCAGTGCCTCCGACTCGTCGAACCCGCCGGCACGGCGCAGGGCGTCGATGAGCTCGATGGCCATCTCCGTGTCGTCCGTGGGCTGGCCAGCCTTCAGCCCCCAGTAGCCGCCGTCGTGCATCTCGCGCACCCCGCCTGGGTACTCGGCGGCGATGTCTTCAGGCTTGTAGAACTCCACCTGCGCGCCAAGGTTATCTCCGATGCACTGGCCGTAGAGCACTCCTCGGGCGCGCGACATCATGTCCATGACCGCCACCTTATACACTCAGCCAGCATGGGACTTCTCAGTCGCGCGCGCCAACTCCTCGGCCTCGGCCACACGCCGCTGGTGGATTTTCCGGACCGGTTTGAACCTTTGGACGTCGATAGGCTTGAGGTGCACACCGCGAAGCTCTCCCCTGACACGGAGGAAAAGATGGTCATCGTGACCACCTCGGCCGCTGCGCTCGAGCGCATCGCCGCAGGCGGCGCGGTGCAGTTGCGGCACGCAGGCGAGCGCAACGTCACCTTCGTGCCGGTGGAGCGAGAGTCCGTACCGGTGCTGGATCCGAAGCTCGGATGGATCATCCCGGTCACACCCGCCACGGCCAAAGAACTCGCCGAATTGCCGAAAGGCCCAGGCGAGCACGAACTTTCCGCGCTGCACCTGGGCCTGATTGTGGAGTAGTTAGACCAGCCCGATCCAATTCCAGTACGTCGCCGACAGCAGCAGGATGAGCAGGTAGCCCACGATCGTCAGCGGGATACCGGTGCGCAGGAACTGCTTGGAGGTGAACGCGCCCGTGCCGTAGGCCAGCATGTTCTGCGGCGCGGAGACCGGCAGCAGGAAGCCGAAGCAGATGACGAACTGCTGAATGATGACAAACCCGATGCCGTCATTGGGCACGTCCAGGGTGGCCGCCAGCGCGATGAAGACCGGGATCAGCGCGGACGCCAGCGAGGTCGCCGAGGCGAAGCCCAGGTGGATGAGGATGTTAAACAGGCTCACCAGCGCGATCGTGGCCAGAATCGGCATGGACGCCAGGCCGATGGCACCAAACGTGGACTCCGACAGCCAGGTCGCCGCGCCCGTGTCCAGCAGGAACTTGCCCAGGGAGATGCCGGCGGCGAAGACCACGAGCGTGCCCCAGTTGATGTGTTCCTGGGCGTACTTCCAGTCCATCACGCCGATGCGGGGCGTGAGCATGATGCCCACCGCGACGATGGTGATGGTGGCGGAGCTGATGGGGTGCAGCACACCTTCGGTCGCCCAGAACAGCAGCAGCGCGACGGCGATCGCGGTGAGGCGCTTCTCGGCGCCGGTCATCGGGCCCATCTCTGCAAGCTGCTTCTCGACGAGCTCCCGCCCGCCCTCAATCGCTTCAGCCTCCGGCTTGATCGCCCGGCGCATGATGAAGTACAGCGCGATCGACATCAGCACTGACCATGGTGCGGCCCACAGGAACCACTGGCCCCAGGACACGGTCTGGCCCAGCTGGTCCTCAATGAAGCCGACGGCCACCAGGTTCTGCGCCGCGGCGGTCTTGATGCCGACGTTCCAGATGGACACCGCCTGCGTCGCGGTGATCACCAGCAGGGCCGCCAGCTTCGACTCCTTGGCCAGGCCGAACGCGGCGACCATGCCCATGAGGATCGGCACCACAGCGCCGGCGCGGGCCGTGGCAGACGGGACGAAGAACGCCAGGATGATGGAGATGACAATCGCGCCGACGACGATGTGGGAGACCTTCTCACCCGCAGTCTTGAGCACGTAGAGGGCGAGCCTGCGGTGCAGCCCTGTGGCCTGCATCGCCGTGGCCAGCGCGAGCGCCGCACCGACCAGCGCCACCGCAGACGACGAGAAACCGCTCATCGCGATGCTTAGGCCCTTGGACGCGCCGACCGCTTGGCCGGTCTCCGGGTCGGTGGCGAATGTGAGCATGATCGCGATGAGGCCGACGATCATCACCGCCGAGACCGAGTAGGACACCGCTTCGGTGACCCACATGATCACGGCGAAGGCCAGCATGCCGAGCGCGATCTTCGCCGGCATGGCCAGGCCCGAGATCGGCAGCATCAGCACCACGCCGAGTGCGACAAACGACAGGATGAACGCGACAACTTTGCCGGTGTTGCGTTCCTTTTCCACCGGCTGTTGCTCTGAGCTTGCTGCAGGTGTGACTGCTGTGGTCACGGTGCCCCTCCTTGATTCGGTTGTTATATACCTGACGCTAGTCACTCCTATAAGGCCTGCAAAATGGGATGTTCGTACGGTTAGCCGGAAGTGCGTGAGGAAGCGGGCGTAGCATCGTCGGCATGAATTTAAGCTCGCAGCTGACCTACAACATGCACCACGGCGCGGAGGATCTGCGCATTATGCTGACCACCGACATCACGAACAATTTTCTGCCCGCGTCCTGGCAGCAATCGCTTTCTGACCTCAGTTTTTCCGTGATCGGACTGTGGGACTCGATCGTGCGTGGCGTCGGAGTGCTGCTGTGACGCAGCAGCGCCTTACCGAGCGTTTCCTGCCGGTGCCGTCGCTGACGCGCTGCTACGAGCTCACGCTCGCGCTCATGCGCGGCGAGTAGCCGAAAAGCGCCGCCGAGCTGGGCGTATAAAGAGTATAAAGGCATTCGCGTGTATAAAGAGTATAAAGACTCAAGGAGGCACGGATGCGTAATCCCTTCATCCCCACGTTCGGCGTTTCACCCGTCGTGCTCGGCGGCGACGGCAGCCTCACACGCAGCTTCGGCGCCGGCCTGGACGGCGGACCCGGCGACCCGAGGCGAACCCTGCTTATCTCGGGGCCGCGTGGCATCGGAAAGACGGTCGCGCTCAACGAGCTCGAAGACGAAGCCGCCGGCCATGGCTGGATCGTGCTACGCGCTCAGCCGTACGAGCTGATCGAACCGCTGGTTGCCACCGTGATCCCGCAGGCGCTCGCCACGCTCCGGCAGCAGAATCCGGACCGGCGCCGAATCACAGGGGTGACGGTCTCCGGCATCGGCGGCTTTTCCACCACCGCCGTCCCGGGTGAAAAGCCGGCCCCCTCCTTGATCGGTTCACTGAACACTCTTTGCGACGAGCTGCCGCCCGAATCCGGCGTACTGATCACCCTGGACGAAGTCCAAAGTGTGAACGCGAAAGAATTGTGGCAACTCACGGCCGCGGTGCAGGATCTGCGCCGGGACGGGCGCGACATCGCCTTCGCCGCCGCCGGTTTGCCCGACGGTGTGGAGTCGCTGCTACAGCACCCGGGAACCACGTTTCTGCGCCGCGCTCAACACGCCGTGCTCGCCCCAATGACGCCATCAGAGACACTTTCGGTGCTTCGGGATACCGCCGCGCAAGGTGGCGTGGAGATCCCCGACGGGGTACTCACGGACGCCGCGGCACTGACACGCGGCTACCCCTTTTTAATCCAGCTCCTCGGCTACCACCTGTTCGAGCGTGCGAACCGCCAGGATCAGCTCGTCTCCCACGACGACCTCGCGGCAGTGACCCCAGAAGTGTTGAAAACACTGGGCGATTTGGTCCACCAACCAGCGCTGCTGCACCTGCCCGCCGCCGAGCTCGAATACCTCGAAGCGATGGCCGAGGTACAGGAGGGCCAACAGGCGGTGCCAAGCGCTGCCATCGCACAGCACCTGGGCAAACGCGTACAGCAAGTCTCCATGGTGCGACAGAAGCTCATCGACCGCGAACTGATCTACTCCCCTCGCCGGGGCGTGCTCAACTTTGTCATCCCCCACATGGGCCACCACCTCAACCAGCGCGCCACGCGCGACACCGGCTGGGACTAGGGCTACGCGCCGCGCTTGATGCTGGTGATCTTCTTGCCGCGGGCCAGCTCGTCCACAAGCAGGTCCATCTGGCGGATCTTGCGCATGAGGTCCTCTTCGACCTCCTCGACGCGCACGCCGCACACCTTCCCGGTGATCAAATCGGCGTGCGCGTTGAGCGCGATCGAGTCGAAGAAGTCGCGCAGCGTCTTGCCCGACTCGGCTTCTGATTCCAACTCCCTCGGCGCAAGCCCGGTGAACCAGCCGAGCACGTCGTCCAACTCGTCGCGGCTGTGACCCTTGCGCTCAACCTTTGCCAGGTAGTTGTTGTAAATCTCGCCGAACGGGTACGCGTAGACCCGCTCCAGCTTCGCCTGTTCATCCATGCCCGCAACCCTATCCCCCGGCGCGGTTCCCTCGCCGGTGCGCATTTTCATGGACACGCAGGCTCTTGTGCGCGGAAGTAGGGCGGCTTTAGTGTCGTCGATAGGCGGCAGCAGGGGGCTGCCGCACGACACCGAGGGGGACCCATGCGATTTGACACCTACGAGCTGTACTACCTGGACACTTACGACGAAGAAGCCGCGGATCTCGCCGACGATCTCGGGATCGAGGCGGACGACCCGTACTTCGACGAAGACATTGCCACCCACCTCGACGCCGACTACGTCATCGACACCGGCCTGAAAGTCGCCGTGATCGTGCACGACATCGACACCCACGAAGTCGAGCTCGCCATGCTGCAGCCCGGCAGCCCGCAAGCGCCCGAGTGGTACACGCCGGAGGACGCCGCGAACGTGGTCGCCGAGCTCGGCCGCATCCTCGTCGCGCTCGATGACAAAACCGTGAAAATCGTGGACCCGCAAGACCCCGCGTTCGCGCTGAAGCGCCGCGCGTCGTTCCAAGCGGAGGACATGACTACCGCCACGGTGGCGATGCTGCAGGACTCGCAGGACAACGCGCTCTACACCACGTTTTGCATCGAGTTCCGCCCGAACATGAACGCCGATTTCACGTTCCCGGTCGCGGTGTTCGCGTTCGACCCGCGCGTGGGCAAGCTTTCGGGGCACATGCTCATCGACGACAACCCGTTCGCCCCACCCACCTTCAACCGCGCCCAGAAGAAAATCGTGGCGCGCAGGATCAACGACATCCTGGAGTCCATCCACACGGCCATGCACGAAGAGCGCACGATCAGCCCGTTCAAGGACCTTGGCCCGCAGTTCCGCTCCGAGGGCCTGCCGTCGATGGAGGCGGTGGACACCCACCACGCCATCGACCAGGCGCTGGAGTACCTCGAGCAGTGGTGGGGCGAGCGGGCGTCCTAGATCAGACCTTGGCTGTGTGCCCAACCGAACCCGGCCGCGCCCAGGCCGACGAGGCCCAGCAGCACACCGATGATGATCCCCAGCGGCGACTCGGAGCTGCCGGAGGGCTTCTCGCTTGCCGACGGCTCCGCCTTCCCCGGCACCTGCGCCGGCTTCGCGGTGGCAGTCGGGGTCTCGGACGGAGCGGCCTTGAGGCGGTTGCGGGCGAACGCCTTCAGCTTCTCGTCCGCGTTGGAGGCAAGCACCTCCTTGAGCACCTTGTCCATCTCGGCACGGGAGTATTCGAGCGCCGAGACGTTGAACGTGTCGTCGAAGACCCGGGCGCCCTCGGAGTTGGACACGGTGATGTGCAGCGGCACGACCGGGTTGTCGATGAACGCGGACGGCGAGACCTCGATGTCCACGGGCGTGATGTAGTTCGAGTCGCCCTTGGCGAAGTAGTTGCCGCTGAACTCGCCGACGCCGTAGTCCGCGACGACGGTGAACGTGTCGTCGGTAGAGCCGAGGTTGCGCAGCTCGCCCTTGATGATGTTGGTGTCAGCCTGGGTGATGATGCCGTTGTCGTTGTTCAGGTTGCGGGCGAGGCTGAAGCCGACCTTGCCGTCGTTATTGCCGGTGGCGGCGGCTGCGGAGATCAGCTCGTCGACCACGGCGCGCTCCTCGTCCGCGAGGACCTCGGGGGCGTCGGCGGTGTGGTCGTAGTCGCGCACGCCCTTGCCGATGAACTCGGTTTTGAACAGCAGGTTGTCCCAATCCGACGGGATGGCGTAGTTGAAGTTGTCGTCCTTGGGTTTGTAGCGGGACGTGTCGTCGGCGTTGGGGATCGCCTCGGTGGTGCGCACCTCGCGGTCGGAGAAGCCGAACGTGGAGAATTGGTGGGCGTAGCTCATGGTGGACTTGTAGGCGCCCAGCCAGTCGTAGCCGGGGCGGTCGAACTCCATCGACGGGTCTTTGGTGTCCACGAAGCGCACCGGGCGCTGGGCGGTGTTGCCGCGGGTTTCGCGCCCCCAGTGCATAAGGCCCAGGGTGTGGCCGAACTCGTGGAGGATGGTGTTGCGCAACAGCTCGTCGCTGTTGGTCACGTCCCCGGAGATGAAGAAGGTGGAGCCGTTGACCTGGCCGAGACCGGTGACGTTCTTCTTGTCTTTTTCGTCGAAGCGGGTGCCGATGAGCGCCGAGCGGAACACCGACCGGCGCGCGCCGAGGAGTTTGTCGGCCTGCTCTTCGAGCTTGACGGTGCGCCCGTCGTCGTCGAGCCCGCCGAAGTACTCGGCGGTGTACGGCTCCGTGTCGCCGCCTTTGCGTTCGGCGGCGGTCATGCTTGCCATGGATTCGCTGACGTAGGACTTGCCCGCGTCGATGTGGAGGTTGATGCCGTGGTCGTCGAAGAGGTCTTCCAGTTCTTTGAGCAGCGACGGGTTCGGCGCGTAGCTCTTCGTGTTCGCGGTGGCGCAGGCGGCGAATTCGGCGAAATCTTCCAGGGTGGCAGCGAAGCGTTCGGTGCGGTCGCAGCCGATGGTCTCCCACTCGGATTTCATCCAGTTGACCTGCAGGAACAGATCCTTGCGGTCGGGGTCTGCGCCCCAGCGTTGGATAGGCAGGTACGTGCCGTCGGCAAGCCTGAGCCCCTCGGCTTCCCAGGAGTCGCGCAGCCCGTCGCCGTCGCTGTCCAGCGCCGAATCTTGGGTTGTGATGCTCACAGACATGCCCGCGCTTATCGACGCCCCCGGGGCCACCGTGCGCTCCCACCTCGCGGCCTGGTGCTGGGCACCGTTGTTCGCTCCCGCGAGTGCCGCCGCTTTGGTTTCGCCCGTCGCTACCGCGTCCGGCGCGGTGAAGCGCACGTCGGTGATGTAGCCGCCGGACTTCGGCTGGACGGTCACGCGGCTGCCGTTGCGCTTCGCCGTGATACCCGCGGACGACGGCAGGGCGTTGGCCAGGTCGATGCCCACCTCGCCGTTCGCTCGGCCGGTGTTTTTCACGGTCACGGTGGCGTCGACGCGTCCGCCGTCGATGCGGTAGGTGCGGGTGATGAGGAAGTTGTTGTGCTGCTGGGTATAAGTGAGCACGTCGGCGGAGCCCTCGGTGGTCACCTCCGGCTTGGCGTGCAGGCCGGGGTCCACCAGGGCTCCGCCTGCGCGGACTGCCATGGAGGTGTCGAACTGGTGGTTGTCCGCCTGCGACGCAGGGTGCGAGTAGTCGAACCGGCCCTCACCGCGCGGGGTGATGTAGCCGTTGATGAACGGCGTGGAGGCGTTCGAGTGGTTCACGGTCGCGTCCGGCTGGGTGGCGCCGAGCGTGACTTTCGCGTCCGCCACAGGTGCCGCGGTGACTGCCAGGGCAGCGCAGAGGGACACTGCCATCGTTTTCTTCATTACGTTCATGCCGGTGTCCCTTTCTAGAATCCGAACTGCTTCAGTTGCGCCCTGATGGCGTCTTGGTTGAGAAACGCCGCGTAGCCGACGCCCGCGATGGCCGCCAGCGCGCCGAGGACCACCGCGATCCACCCGGCGGATGCCGACGAGCCCTGCTGCGGCTTCGCTGCCGGCGCCGCGGCGGCCGTGACCGGGTACTCCACAATCTTCGTGGAGCCGTCCGGGAATGTCGCCTTGACCGGCACCTTCAGCACGGTGCCCGCGGGCACGTCGCTGTTCGGCGTTGCGGTCAGCTCGCCGGTGGCGGAGTCGAAGGCGACATCCCACCCGGTGTGGTCGAAGTCGACGAGTTTCGCGCCGCGCGGCAGGCCGGTGCGCACCGACGCGCCATCGCCGCCGGCGACCTGCGGGCTAAACCGCACCGCGTCCGAGACGGCCGTGACCTTCGCGGCGATCTCCTCGGTGCTGCCGTCGGCGTAGCGCACGCGCACCGTCACCGTGTACGGGGTGTCGCGCTGCGCGTCCGAGGCCAGCTGGATCTTCAGCGAGCCAGTTTGCCTATCGACGCCCACGTTGCGCAGTCCCCCACCATCCACGACCACGAACGTGGTGCCTGACGGCACGGAGCCGGTCAGCCCCACCGTCGCGGTCCCGCCGGGGGCGGCGGAAACGTCGGCGTACGAGGGGGAATGTTTGTTGGATAGGGCGGAGCTCGTCGATAAGCGAACGCCCGCGGTGAGCCTTGTCGACGACCCGTCCGCGAAGTACGCGATCACCGGAACCTCCACGTCACTGCCCTGCTTCGGGGCGAACAAGCGTAGATCGCCGGAACGCGCGTCCACCAACGCGACCCAGCCGTCCAGCGGCGCGGAACGGTCAATCTCAAACGTCGTGCCCTGCGGCAGCGCGGTTGTGCCGGTGCGCAGCACGGTGATGCCCTCGCCGGGGCGCACGGACAGGCCCTCCTCGTAGCCCAGCTCGGTGGTCAGGGCGAGCAGCGGATCCCCGATCTCCACCTCCGCGTTGTAGGTGCGGAAGGATTTGTCGGGGAAGGTCACCTTCACCGGGATCGTGCGGATGCCGGGCTTGGCGTCTCGCGGCGGGGTGAACGTGAGACGGCCGTTGTCGTCAGCGCTCACCCAGCTGGCGAACGCCGGGTCGACGTCGAAACGGGCGCCCTCGGGCACGCGGCGGTCGTGGTAGATGAACGGGCCGTCGGTGACCTTCGCGCGCGGGCGGCCTGCCTGGCGGGTCGACCCCGCCGGCACCGGGATCAGCGGGAACCGCACCTCGTGCTGCTTCGCCATCGGCGCAGGCTGCGCCACCTCCACGGTGATGGTGTGCGTCTGACCCGCGGCGTCCTTGGCCTCCACGCGGTACTCGCCCGGCGCGGTGTTGCGCGGCGGGCGGGCGACGACAGTTCCGTCCTTCTCCACCGAAATCCAGCGGTCCTCGGCGGGGATCTGTGTGGTCTTGCCCTCGGGGCTGACCTTTGTGACACCGGTCGTGCGGAAACTCGGCGCGGACGTGGTGTCGCCAGAGCGTTTCGGTGCGCTGACCTGGGTTTCGCCGGGCTTGACCACCACACGGTCCCAATCGAACCGCGCCTTCGGCTTTTCGGGTTCGACCACGAACCCGGGCAGCCTGACGGTCTGCCCCGCCTTCACTGTCACGTTGGCGGGCGGCGGTGCGACGTGGCCTTTAGGCACGCCGACGGTGACGGTGTAGTTTCCCGGCGGCAGGTTGTTGAGCTGGAAAGTCCCGTCCTTGGCGACCTGGACGGTGTACTCCTTGCCATTTGCGTCGCGAGCCGTCACAGTCGCGCCCGGCACCACCTTGCCGGAAGCGTCAGTGACCTTGCCGGACACGGAGCCGACCGTCGGCGCCGGCGGCTGAGTCGTCGTCGGTTTCGGGGTTGGGGTGGGGGTTGGTTTCGGCGTCGGTTTTGATGTCGTCGGCGACGGCTTGGGCGTGGTCGGCTTCGGCTTCGCGGTCGTCAGCTTCGGCGTGGTGTGTGTCGGCGTTGGCTTCGACGTAGTCGGTTTTGGCGTCGGCGTCGGCGTGGGTTTCGGTGTCGTCGGCGACGGTTTTGGTGTCGGCGTCGGCGTGGGTTTCGGTGTCGTCGGCGACGGTTTTGGTGTCGGCGTCGGCTTCAGCGCGAGCGGGAAATTCACGCCCGAAACACCGCCGACCGCCACGTTTTCCTGTCGCGCCGCGGGAATGAGGTACTTGGTTGGTACCACGGTGACCTTGATGGTGGTCAAACCGGTCGGCACCCCAGGAATCGAGTAGGTGCCGTCCGCAGAGGTTTGAGCCGACTCGCTTCCTGCCTGCACCGTCACATTCGCGACACCTTTGCCTGACGGGTCGACCACCTTGCCGGACACGGTGCCCGTGTCACGTGTGGTTTTGAAGTCCACGCCGGACAGGCCAGCTGTCGTCAGCTCCTTCTGCTGCGCGGCAGACACGGAATAGCCGCTCGGAACCGTGCGGGCATCTACCTCGACCGTCACCGAACCAGCCGGCACCCCAGCGATCGAGTAGGTGCCGTCGGCAGAGGTCGTCGCAGACTTCCCACCAGCCGTCACCGTCACATTCGCGACACCTTTGCCTGACGGGTCCACCACCTTGCCGGACACGGTGCCGAACTGCGGCTTTTCATTGACCCGCTGCTCGCCGATCCAGTTGTCGCGCTGGTCGCTCACCACAACACCTTTGACCGTTTTCGTCTCGGTTGTTGTGGTCCCGCCGAACACCAAGTCGTACGTGCCCACCGGGACCTTGGTCACGGTGAAGTTGCCCTCCTGATCCGTGATGGCGTTGCGGCCGGCGATCGCCACGGTGGCGCCTTGCACGGGGTCACCGGAGGCGTCGAGAAGCCTGCCGCTCACAGTGATCGGGTAGACATCGAAGTCGCGGTCCGGCGCGCCGCTGGCTACATCCCACGTCCTCGGCTCCGGCGAGGCGAAACCTGCCGGCGGAACCACCTTGGCGGTGTAGGTGCCCGACGCGCCGTTGATGGTCAGTTCGTAGGTGCCGTCCTCGGCAACCGGTACGTCGGTGGTCGTCGTGCCCTGCTGCAGAAGCAGCTTCGGCGGCTCCACCGCCTTGCCATCGGGGTCGTGCACCCGGATCGTGCCGCCGAACCCGGAGTTGATGCGCGGCATGGTGAAGCGGATGTCGCCGCCTGCCAGCGGCTTCGGGTACTTCGTCCCCATGCCGGTGGCGAACAAGGCGAGGCGGTCGCTCTTCTCGACGGCGACGTCCGGCAGGTCGTACGCGATGCGGATAGCCCAGTTGCCGCTTGGCGTCGGGACCTGGCTCCGGCGGCCGGTCACCTCGTAGGTGGCAGCCTCGACGGTCCGGCGGTTGACCCGCTTGTAGTGCTTCACCGTGTACGTCGCCATCTCCGGGATGACGTTGAACACCGGGTCGTCCTTCGGTGCCTGCTCGGGTCGCTCCAAGGCACTCTGGCCTGTTTTCTGCGGCACGAAGTCCACCGCGACGGTGCCCACCGTCATCGCGTCGGAGAAGAAGACCGAGGCTTCCCAGTCCGGGTTCACCCCGAACGTCTGGCGCACCGCGCCGTGGCTCAGGCCGTCCTGCGGAACCGGGGCGACCTGCGCGTGCGCCACCGGGAGCGCCGGGCCGAGCGGCACCGTGGCGGCCCCGCCGGCGAGCGCCAGCACCGTCGCCGCCGCGGTGATGCGCTTGACGTGCGCACGATCAGTACTGAGCTGACGGGACATGCTGCTCCCAACTATTCCAATGGTTCGACACCGCAAAAACACAGGGAACGCTACCACTTATTTGTATGCCCTTCCCAAATTTAAATGCACTGGGGGGGCGGGCCCCGGCTTCGCCCAGCGGAGGTTCCCAGACAGCGGTAACGTGTGCGGAAATGTGTGTAAAGGAAGGCGAGAATTAGTGAAAATTGCAGTTCTGGGTGGCGACGGATTCTGTGGCTGGCCCGCGTCCCTGCACCTTTCAGACCTCGGGCACGAGGTCACGATCGTGGACAACCTGTCGCGCCGCCGCATCGACGGCGAGCTCGGTGCGGAGTCGCTGACGCCGATCGCGACTATCGACGAGCGCCTGGCAGCCTGGCACGAGGTCTCCGGCAAAGAGATCGGCTTCGAAAACATCGACGTCGCCCAGGACTACGACGCACTGCTTGCATTCCTCAAGGACTTCCAGCCCGACACCGTGATCCACTTCGCCGAGCAGCGCGCCGCGCCGTATTCGATGAAGAGCCCGCGCAACAAGCGCTATACCGTTGACAACAACGTCAATGCCACCCACAACCTGCTCGCCGCGATCGTGGAGACCGGCCAGGACATCCACGTCGTGCACCTGGGCACCATGGGCGTGTACGGCTACGGCACCGCCGGCATGAAAATCCCGGAGGGCTACCTGGACGTGCAGGTGGACACGGGCGAAAACGGCATTGTGGAGCAGCAGATCCTCTACCCCACTCACCCGGGCTCGATCTACCACATGACCAAGGTGCTGGACCAGCACCTGTTCGCCTACTACGCCAAAAACGACGAACTGCGGATCACCGACCTGCACCAGGGCATCATCTGGGGCACCCACACACCGCAGACGCTTCGCGACGAGCGCCTGATCAACCGCTTCGACTACGACGGCGACTACGGCACCGTGCTCAACCGCTTCCTCATGCAGGCGGCAATCGGCTACCCGCTGACCGTGCACGGCACCGGCGGGCAGACCCGCGCGTTCATCCACATCCGCGACATGGCGCGCTGCATCCAGCTGGCGGTGGAGAACCCGCCGGCGCGGGGTGAGCGCGTGAAGATCTTCAACCAAATGACGGAAACGCACAGGGTGCGGGATTTGGCGGAGCTCGTCGCAAAGATTGCGGACGCGGAGGTGCAGATGGTGCCGAACCCGCGCAAGGAGTCCGCCGAAAACGAACTCCACGTGGTCAACGACGCCTTTTTGGACCTGGGCCTGGAGCCGACGAAGCTGGAAGAAGGCCTGCTCGTGGAGGTCGAGGAGGTGGCGAAGAAGTACGCGGACCGCGCGGACCGTTCGAAGATCCCGGCGCGCTCGCTGTGGACCGCCGCGCAGTCCGCTGGCGTGCCGCAGGGCGAGAAGTAGATGCGCATCGCGCTACTCACCGAGGTTTTTCTGCCCAAAATCGACGGCGTGGTCACCCGCACCATCCGCCACCTGGACCAGCTGGCGGAAATGGGCCACGAGGTGCTCATCTTCGCGCCCGGCAACCCGCCCGCCGAGTACGCTGGCTTCGAGGTCGTGCCAATCCGCTCGCACAGCTTGAAGGTGTACCCGGAGGTCAAGCACGGCATGCTGGGGCCGAAAACCTACCGGCGGCTTCGCGAGTTCAACCCGGACATCGTGCACGCGGTGAACCCGATTTGGACGGCGGGCTGGTCCACGCTGGTGGTGGCGCGCCGCTTCCCCGTCATCGCCTCCTTCCACACGGACGTGCCGGAGTACTGCCTGAAGCTGGGCATTCCGTGGGTCAAACCGATCGCCGAGTGGGGGCTGCGCACCTTCCACGGCCGCGCGGGGCTGAACCTGGTCACCTCGGGCCCGATGATGGACAAGGCGGCCGACTACGGCATTTCCAACGTGCGGCTGTGGCCGAAGGCGGTGGATACGGTCAACTTCACCCCCGCCGCGCGCACCCGCGAGATGCGCAGTGTGCTTTCCGACGGCCATCCGGACGACCCGCTGATCATCTTCGTCGGCCGCATCTCGGCGGAGAAATCCGTGGATCGTTGCATTCCGATCGTCGAAGAGGTGCGCCGGCGTGTGCCCAACGCGCGCCTGGCGTTCGTGGGCGAGGGCCCGCTTTACGACGAGCTCCGCGCCACCCCGCCCGACTGGGCCACCTTCACCGGGTACCTGTCCGGAGCGGACCTGCACGCGGCCTACGCCTCGGGCGATGTGCTGCTGTTTCCCTCCACCACGGAGACCTTGGGCTTTGCGGCGCTGGAAGCGTTCGCGTCCGGTGTGCCGGTGGTGGCGGCGAAGGCCGGAGGCCTGCCGTTTGTGGTGGCGGACGGCGACACCGGGGTGCTGGTCGACCCTGACGCGCCCGATTCCGCCTGGGCCGACCCGATCGAGCGTCTGCTCACGCAGCCGGAGCTGCGCGAGCGCATGTCCGCCGCCGGCCGCGCCGAGGCCGAGCGCTGGACGTGGCGCGCCTCCACCGAGGCGGTGCTGGGCTACTACGACGAGGTCATTCGAAGCGCAGGACGGTGACCTCGGCGGTCTCGCCGTCCGCGAACTCGCGGGATTCCGTCGCCGTCTGGACTGGCGCCGCCGGGTCGATCTCCCCGTAGGCCTCCACGCCCGGCCCGCAGGCGTCAACCTTGCGCGGGTCGAACCACTCGATCTCCGCGCGGCCATGTGCGATCACACCGATGCCGGAGGCGGTCTCCCAGGCCTGGGCGTTGTCGTCGATGCCGGGCACGTCGCCCGGGTCGAAGCCGAGGCGCTGCGCTTCGGCCTTGTCGGTGTACGGGCAGAACACGTACGCCCGCTCCACCCCCGGCCCCGCCACGTCCGCGACGGTGAAGTCGCCGGCCAGCGCGGCGTCCTCTAGCCCCAGTTCAGTGCCATGCGCGCCGCAGCCGGCCAGTGCGAACACGCTGGCAACTGCGGCGAGCTTACGGCGCATGACCATAACTACTGGATCTCAGCCGGATCCTTGCGCTCCGGGAACACGCGCGGACGCACGCCCGCGATGTCCTCGACCACGCGGACCACCTGGTGGGAGTAGCCGCACTCGTTGTCGTACCAGACGTAGAGCACGAGGTGGTTGCCGGAGGCGATGGTGGCCAGGCCGTCCACCACAGACGCGTGGGTGGTGCCGAGCAGGTCGGTGGAGACCACCTCGGGCGAGTTGATGTAGTCGATCTGCTGACGCAGGTTGGAGTGGGTGGACACGCGGCGCAGGAAGTTGTTCACCTCGTCCTTCTCCACGTCCTTTTCCAGGTCCAGGTTCAGCACGGCCATGGACACGTCCGGGGTGGGCACGCGGATGGCGTTGCCGGTGAGCTTGCCCTCGAACTCCGGAAGCGCCTTGGACACGGCCTTGGCAGCACCGGTCTCGGTGAGCACCATGTTCAAACCGGCGGCGCGGCCGCGGCGGTTGCCCTTGTGGAAGTTGTCCGCGAGGTTCTGGTCGTTGGTGTAGGAGTGGACGGTCTCGACGTGGCCGTGCTTGACGCCGTAGCGGTCGTTGATCACCTTCAGCACCGGGGTGATGCCGTTGGTGGTGCAGGACGCGGCGGACAGGACGCGCTCCTCGCCGATCATGTCCTCGTTGATGCCGTAGACGATGTTCGGGATGTCGCCCTTGCCCGGCGCGGTGAGCAAGACGCGATCCACGCCCTTAGACTCGAGGTGCTTGGACAGGCCGTCGCGGTCGCGCCATGCGCCGGTGTTGTCCACCACGATGGCGTTGTCGATGCCGTAGGCGGTGTAGTCGATCTCTGCCGGGTCGTTAGCGTAGATCATCTGGATGGGGGTGCCGTTGGCCCAGATGATTTCCTTCTCCTCGTCGACGGTGATGGTGCCGTTGAACGGGCCGTGCACCGAGTCGCGGCGCAGAAGCGAGGCGCGCTTGACGATGTCGATGTCGCCCTTCTTGCGCACCACCACCGCGCGCAGGCGCACGCCGCCGTACATCGCCTCGCGGGCGATCAGGATGCGGGCGAGCAGGCGGCCGATGCGGCCGAAGCCGTAGAGCACGACGTCGCGGGCCTCGAGCTCGGAGGAGGTGCCGATGACGTTGGCGAGCTCACGGTCCAAAAACGCGCGCAGGTCCTTCTCGTCGGAGTGCTTGTACTCCTTGGCCAGGCGGCCCAGGTCGATGGAGGCGGTGCCGAGGTCCATCTCCACGAGTTCACGCAGGATCGGCAGGGTCTCGTCGAGCGCCAGCTCCTTCTCGTCGATGCGGCGCGCGTAGCGGTGCGCCTTAATGATGTCGATGTCGGTGACACCCACCAGCAGGCGGCCGTAGACCGAGGTCGCCGCGTTGTGCTCGCGGTGCAGGCGGCTGATCAGCGGCAGCATCTCCTGCGCGAGGGTGAGCTTGTGGTTCCAGTCGTCGCGGGGGTTGGTCGTTTCGGTCAACGTCGCTCCTTTTGCATGTGGGAATCGGGGGCAATTTCTTCGCCCGTAATCGCCCCCTTACTGTAGCGCCTGCGCGAACTCGCCGGGCATGGATCCCCTAGCGTGTGTTCACTTTAATTTCATCTCGGAGGTTTAGCGTCGGCAGTGGCCTTGTCCCCCCCTGTAAGGAGCGCGCTTCCCCATGTCCATATTTTCCCGTCGTGCTGCATGTGTTGTCGCAGCTGCGTCTGTAGCCGCCAGCACCATTCCGGCTGCCAGCGCCGACACCGCAACGTACTACTCCACCAAGCAGCCCTATTTCCCTGCCGCAACCATCGACAGCTACAGCAAAGCTCCCGAAGGTTTTCATCAGATATACACAAGCTCGGTCAACCGCCACGGATCGCGAGGGTTGTCTTCCTTCAAGTACGACGACCTCGCCGGCCAGATGCTCGCAGCTGCGAAAGAACGCGGTCAGCTCACGGACCTCGGCGAACGCCTCATCCCGCAGGTCGAGGCGATGAGCAAAGCAAACCGCGAACTGACCGGTCCGGGTGAAGGCGGCTACGGCAACCTCACTACTTTCGGCCGTGCCGAGCTGAGTGGCATCGGCGAGCGCAACGCGCTGCGCAACGCAGAACTGTTCGACGCTATCGACCGCGAAAAGCGCTCCATTAGCTTCCTGTCTTCCGGCGAGGACCGCGCGATTGAATCCGGTTGGTACTTCGGCAAGGGCCTGCTGGACACCACCCCAGAGCTGACCGACAACCTCACGTACGGTACGGCCGACGGCCATGTCGAGCTCGAGCCACGCAAAGACCTCCTCTATGCGCACAAGGACAAAACGGCGCCGAGCTACGAGGCATACAAAGCGTGGACCGACAGTGACGTGCTTGAGGAAAAGGTGCAGCAAGCCTACGACAAGCCCGCCTCCCGCGAGGCGGCGACCGGCCTGCTGAAAAAGATATTCGCACCGGAATTCATCGACGCGATTGATGACGGCACCCTGACGTTTGTCGGCGTTGAGAAGGAGGACAAGACTGTTGAAGGCATCGTGGACGCCGCCCTGCAGTTCTATAACCTCTACATCATCGCCCCGGCAATGGAGGACGAGCCAGCGAAACCGGCCGAAGGTTGGATCTTCGACGAATACATGGATGAGTCCGACGGGCCAACCTTCGCCTACCTCCTCGATGTAGAGGACTACTACGAGAAAGGCCCAGCTATTGAAGGCCAGACCGTCTCGTACGACAACTTCGAACCGTTGCTCGACCACATGCTCGCCGGTGTGCGTGAGCGCGCTGAGGGCGGTGACACCGCAGCCGAATTCCGTTTCGGTCACGCGGAGACCATCATTCCGCTGGCGGCATTGCTGAAACTGCCGGGCTCGGAGAAGGGCGTGCCGGCGAACCAGGTCATGGACTACTCCAACTCCTCGTGGCGTGGCGACAAAGTCGCGCCGATGGGAGCGAACATTCAATGGGACGCGTTCCAAAACGACAACGACGACACCATTGTCCGGATGCTGTACAACGAGGCCGAGGTTCCGTTCCACTCGGGCTGCGTGCCTATCGAAGAAGGTTCGATGTTCTACACGCTCGATGAGCTTGAAGACTGTCTCCCGCTTGGCTCAACCTCAGACCACACAAAGGCCCGCCTCACCGAGACAGCGACGCCCGTTCCGGCGCCAGAAACGTCGTCCAGCAAGATGGGCGCGCCCGAAGTCATCGCGATGGCCGTCGCGGCCTTCTTCTCGGTCTGGGCTCTGCTCGGCCTTGGTGGGGAGGTCATTGCGCGGCTGATGCCCCGCTAGCCCAATAACTAATCGCGCAGGACGTCCCGGTACTTGCCCGGTTCTGGCTGCGGGGCGAAGTTCGGGGACTGGTCCTTGTCCACGAGCACCGCGCGTACCCCCTCTGCGAAGTCGGGTTCGCGGGTCATCACGGCGCCCAAGCGACGCTCGTTGTCCAACGCCCCGGCGAGGTCCTGCGAGGCGTTCGCGGCGAACAGCTCGGCGGTGGCGACCAGGGACGACGGGGACGCCTGCGCCGTCAGCTTTGCGACGAGCTCCGCCAATTCCCCGTCCAACCTGCCCTGAATCTCAGCCCATGAGCCCTGGAACGTGGGCTCGATGGCGTCGAGAAGCGATAAAAGCTCCGACTCCCCAGGCTTAAGCGCGACCGAGTCGAGGTAGCCGGGCCCCTCGGCGATGATACCGTCGAGCACCCCGTCCAGCGAGGCGACCTTGTGCGTGGCCAGGCCGGTGGCCAGCATGTCGTCGGGGCTCAAGCGGTATCCCGTCAGCCCCAAAAAGGTGCCCAAGCTTTGCGACGGCACCTTCGGCAGATGCTGCAGCAGCCAGGACATCCCGACGTCGGTGACGTAGCCGATGTTCATCTCCGGCATGGATGCGAAGGCATCTTCCGTGACCACCATGTGCGAGCCGTGGGCGGAGATGCCCATGCCGCCGCCCATGATCACGCCGTTGCACAGTGCGATGTACGGCTTGTGGTAATTCGCGATGTCCAAGTTCATGGCGTACTCGTCGGCGAAAAACGCGTCGACCTCGTCGCCGCGGCCCTCGAGGATGCCGTCGCGGGCGGCGCGGACATCGCCGCCGGAGCAGAAGTGCTTGCCGGAGGATTGGACGACCACCTGCTCGATGGCGTCGTCGTCGCGCCACTGCTTCAACGTCGCGTCGATGGCGCGGGCCATCTCGGGGCTCAGCGAGTTCAGTGCCTTCGGGCGGTCGAGAGTGATCACCCCGGTGGTGTCGCGTACTTCAGTCTTGATCAGATCGGTCATGCTTCCCCAGTGTTCCACATCACACCGGTAGTGTGGGGGCAATGCGGACACCTCGGTTGATTGCGTTGGACATGGATGGCACGCTCCTCGACGGCGACGGGCGCGTGCCGGATGCGTTTTGGCCGCTTCTCGACGCCGCACGCTCGCGCGGAGTGACCCTCGCTCCGGCGTCCGGGCGGCAGCTAGCCACCCTGCAGCGGATGTTCCCGGAGTGCGACACCTTCATCGCGGAAAACGGCGCGGTGGTGGTGCACGGCGGCGAGGTGGTCTCCACCACTGCCCTGCCGGAAGATCCGGTGCGGCGCCTGCTGGCTGAGCTGTCCGACGCGCCGTTTGCCGCCCACGCCGTGGTGTGCGCGCCGTCGGTTGCCGCCACCATGCCGCTGCCGCCTTTTGTGGACGCGGAGGTGGACAAGTACTACGCCTCGCGCACCTTGCTTCACGACGAACCGGTTGCCCCCACCATCAAAATCGCCCTGTACGTGGAGTCGGACGCCGAGCGCGACGCGTACCCGTGGGTGCGCGAGCTGGTGCCGGAGCTGCGCGCGGTAGTCTCGGGCAAGCACTGGGTGGACCTGATGCACCCGGGCGCCGACAAGGGCTTGGCGCTGACGCAGCTGGCCGGGGCGATGGACGTTGCGATGGCAGAGACGGCCGCGTTCGGCGACTACCTCAACGACCTCGGCATGCTTCGCGTCGCCGGGCACGCCGTTGCGATGGGCAACGCGCACGAGGATTTAAAGGCCGTCGCCGACGAGGTGGTGGGCACCAACGTCGACGGCGCGGCCGTGGAAAGGCTGGCGCAGTGGCTAGCGTGATCGACTTTGCCCAGCCCGCCGATGTGGTCGCCCCGCAGCTGCTCGGGTGCGTGATCACCCACAACGGGGTGAGCATCCGGCTCACCGAAGTCGAGGCGTACCTCGGCGAACACGACCCGGCGGCGCACACCTACCGCGGCAAAACGGCGCGCAACGCGGCGATGTTCGGCCCGCCCGGGCGGTTGTACGTCTACTTCTCCTACGGCATCCACCACAACGGCAACATCGTGTGCGCGCCGGAAGGCGACGGGCAGGGCTGCCTGATGCGCGGCGGCGAAGTCGTTGCAGGTGAGGAATTGGCGCGCAAGCGGAGGCAGCGGCCAGACCGGGCACCGATCGCGTTTGAGAACCTGGCGCGCGGGCCGGGCAACCTGGGCGCCGCGCTCGGGCTTGGACTGGGCGACAACGGGACACCGGTGCACCTCACCCCGCGCGAGGCGGAGCCGGAATGGGTGGCCGGCCCGCGCATCGGCATCTCCAAAAACGCCGACGCCCCGTGGCGGTTCTGGATACCCGGTGATAAAACCGTCTCCACCCCACGGGGCAGGCCGAAGAAGCGCTAGCTACTTCTTCTTTTTCTTTTTCTTCTTCTTGGACTGCTTGCCCACCTCAAGCTCGGCGGCGACGTCGGGGACGTAGCGGAACTCGTCGCGAGGCGGACGCTCGTAGTCCGTGGTCTCCGGGCGCTCCGGGATCTCCGGCAGGTCCGGCTTAATGTGTTCGTACGGGATGGTGGACAACAGGTGCGAGATGACGTTGATGCGCGAGCGTTTCTTATCCTCGCTTTCCACCGTGTACCACGGCGCCGACGGGATGTCGGTGTGGACAAACATCTCGTCCTTGGCGCGGGAGTACTCCTCCCACTTCGTGATGGACTCTAAGTCCATCGGCGAGAGCTTCCACTGGCGCAGCGGGTCGTTGCGACGGGACTGGAAACGCTTGTACTGCTCCTCGTCGGAAACGGAGAACCAGTACTTGCGCAGCATGATGCCGTCTTCAACCAGCAGACGCTCGAAGATCGGCGCCTGGTGCAAGAAGCGGCGGTACTCCTGCGAGGACGCGAAGCCCATCACGCGCTCCACGCCGGCGCGGTTGTACCAGGAACGGTCGAAGATGACGATCTCGCCGGCCGTGGGCAGCTTCTCCACGTAGCGCTGGAAGTACCACTGGCCCTGCTCGCGCTCCGTGGGCTTCGGCAGCGCCTCGATCCGGCAGGTGCGCGGGTTCATGTACTGGGTGATGCGCTTAATCGCGGAACCCTTGCCCGCCGCGTCGCGGCCCTCCATGACGATGACCACACGCTCGCCGTTTTCCACCACCCACTGCTGCATCGCTACCAGCTCGGCCTGCAGGCGCAGCAGTTCCTTCTCGTAGGCCTTCTTGGACAGTTTCGGCGGTTTCTTGTCGTGGCTCATGGGTGTAACCGTACCCGCAGGTGCCGTGAGCACTAAAAACGCACAAGAACCTGAGAAGAAAGTGCAATATGGGATTACGGGTGCATTGTTGAACAATAAATGCGATATACTCTCTCTAGCTCTAACCAATACGGTCACCCACCTGCGCAAATGCAGTAGGCGACAACTGATTTCAATACGGATGCCATGCTTGCACACAACGTTTCCGCCGAGGTCCGCCGCGCGATCTCACGCGGCGAATTCGCTCCCGGGCAAAAGCTCAACGAGGTCGCCCTCGCCGAGCGCTTCGGCGTTTCCCGCAACACGCTGCGTGAAGCATTCGCCATGCTGACCGCTGAAGGCCTGTGCGAACGCATCCCCAACCGCGGCGTGTTCCTGGCCACCCCGACGCCGGAGTTCGTCACCGACACCTTCCGCGCCCGCGCCGCCATTGAGCCGGCCGCGCTGTTGTGGGGCCCGGACCTGGACGTCGACCGCCTCGACGAGCTGAACAAGGAAGCCCGCGTCGCCATCGAGGAAGAAGACGACGACCTGCTCATCGCCGTCAACCAAGCCTTCCACCACGTCGTGCTCGCGGCGATGGGCTCGAAAACCCTCGGCGACACCATGGACCAGCTCGACGCCTTCCTCCGCCTGGCCACCCTGCCCATCCTGGAGCGCGACCCGGCGTTCAACCGCCGCTTCATCGAGGTCAACGAGCACATCGTCGAACTGGTCCAGTCCGGCGACCGCCAAGCCGCCTCCGACTACCTGCAGGTGCAGCTGATGGAGCAGGCCGAGGCGATCATCGAGATGATCGAGAAGATCAACAACGGCGCCGTCTAAACCACCCCCGGCCCAACCTGAGTGCAAGATCACATGCGCCAGGTTGTATAACTAGGGCCATGCATATCGACCTCAATGCCGACCTCGGGGAGACCACCGCGGGCAACCCGGTCGCTGACGACGCAGCCATGCTGGAGATGGTCTCCAGCGCCAACGTCGCCACCGGCTTCCACGCAGGAGACCCCCACTCCATCGCCGGCACCTTGAAAAACGCCGCCGCCCACGGCGTGACCCTCGGCGCCCACGTTGCCTACAACGACCCGGCAGGCTTCGGCCGCCGCTTCATCGACTACGCCCCCGCCGAACTCGCGGACGAGACGCTCTACCAAATCGGCGCCCTCGACGCGCTGGCCCGCGTCCACGGCATGCAAGTGCACTACGTCAAGCCGCACGGCGCGCTCTACAACACGATCGTCCACCACGAGGCCCACGCCAAGGCGGTCATCGACGGCATCAAGGCGTTCAGCCGCGAGCTCGCCGTGATGCTGCTGCCCGGCGGCGTCGCCGTCGACATCGCCGAAAAGGCCGGACTGCGAGTGATCCGCGAGGCGTTCGCGGACCGCGGCTACAACCCCGACGGCACGCTCGTGTCGCGCCGTGAGCCGGGTGCGGTCTTGCACCACCCGCAGGACGTCGCTAAGCGAGTGCTCCAAGTCGCCTCCACCGGATCCGTCACCGCCATCGACGGCACCGAAGTCAAAGTCCAGGCCGAATCGGTCTGCGTCCACGGCGACTCCCCCGGCTCCGTCGAGCTGACCCGGAGTGTGGTGCACAAGCTTGCCGACGAAGGCATCCGCATCGAGGCCGTACTGTGACATACACCGTCAAACGCGTCGGCACCCGCGCGCTCATCGTCGACCTGCCCGACTTGGGCACCGTCATGAACTTCTACGCCGCGCTGTCCGCCACGCCACTGGAGCACCAAACCGACGTCATCGCCGCCGCGCGCACCGTGCTGGTGACCTTCGACTCGCCCACCGCCACCACCAAAGCCGTCGACGTGCTAGCCGCCTACACGCCCGCCGCCGCGGACATGGGCACGCCGCGCGACATCAACATCGACGTCCGCTACGACGGTGAAGACGTGGGCGCGCTGGCATCGTCGCTAGGCATGAGCACCGGCGAACTGATCGAGTGGCACACCTCCACCACCTGGGTCGCCGCCTTCGGCGGCTTCGCCCCCGGCTTCACCTACTGCGTGCCGGAAGACGCCTCGCGCGCCCTGGAAATCCCGCGCCGCGACTCGCCGCGCACCGCCGTGCCCGCAGGCGCCGTCGCCCTGGCCGGCGAATTCTCCGCCGTCTACCCGCGCACCTCCCCCGGCGGCTGGCAGCTCATCGGCACCACCGCGACGCCAATGTGGGACTCCACCGCCACCCCGCCCGCGCTCGTCGCCCCCGGCGACCGCGTGCACTACCGCGCCGTGGACACCCTGCCGGCCGACACGCAGACCGCCCGCAAGCACCTGGCCACCCCGCCGCGACGCCCCGTGTTCACGCTCGACGACGCCGGCCTGCAGACCCTCTACCAGGACCTCGGCCGCCAAGGCAACGGCAACCTCGGCGTGACCACCTCCGGCTCCTCCGACCGCGCCTCCGCCCGCACCGCCAACGCCGCCGTGGGCAACAAACGCAACGCCACGCTGCTGGAAAACGTCGGCGGGCTGACCATGACCGCGCTGGCCGAGACCGTCATCTGCGTCACCGGCGCCGACGCCGACGTCACCGTCGGCGGCCGGCCCGCGCCGCTGGCTACCCCGACGATTGTGCCGGCCGGTGCGGAAGTCGTCGTGAAGCCGGCGCGCCTGGGGTTCCGCACCTACGTCGCCGTGCGCGGCGGACTCATCGCCGACACCGAACTGGATTCGGCGGCCACCGACATGCTCTCCGGCCTCGGCCCGAAGCCCCTTGCCGCCGGCGACACTATCGCCATGTCGCTGACCCCGCCGCAATCCGCGAACTCGCTTCTGTCCAACCCGCTGCGCGTCGAGCGCGACGGCGCGGACGTCGTCGGCGTGGTGCGCTGCGTGCTCGGCCCGCGCGACGACTGGTTCGACGCGGACGCCGTGGAGCGGTTCTTTACCACCACCTTCACCGTCACCGGCGACTCCAACCGCGTCGGCCTGCGCCTCGAATCCGACGCGCCCCTGACCCGCTCGCGCGACGGCGAGCTGCCCAGCGAAGGCATGGTCGCAGGCTCCGTGCAGATCCCCCCGTCCGGCCAGCCCGTGCTCTTCCTGCGCGACCACGCCGTGACCGGCGGATACCCTGTCATCGCGACCGTGATCAATGAAGACGTCGACATCGCCGCACAACTCCCGCCCGGCGGAAAACTCCGCTTCGAGCGCTACACCCTGGAAGGTTAAGCAATGACTCTTTCTGCCGTACTGATCGCCAACCGCGGCGAAATCGCCGTGCGCATCGCCCGCACCGCCCGCGACCTTGGCATCCGCTCCATCGCCGTCTACTCCGAACCCGACACAGGGGCGCTTCACACCCAAGTCGCCGACGAGGCCTACCTCCTGCCGGGCAACACGTCCGCCGAGACGTACATGAACATCCCGGCCCTTATCGAGGTCGCCCACCGCGCCGGCGCCGACTGCCTCCACCCCGGCTACGGCTTTTTGTCCGAGAACGCCGACTTCGCCCGCACCGTCGAGGAGGCCGGCCTGAAATGGATCGGCCCGTCGCCCGAGGCCATCGAGCTGCTCGGCGACAAACTCTCCGCCCGCGCCCTTGCCGTCGAGGTCGACGCCCCGCTCGCCCCCGGCACCGGCGAACCGCTGTCCACCTGGGAGGAAGCCCGCGACTTCGCCGACGAGCACGGCATGCCAATCGCCATCAAGGCAGCCTTCGGCGGCGGCGGCCGCGGCCTGAAGGTCGTCTTCGACGAAGCCGACATCGAAGAAGGCTTCGCCTCCGCCGGCCGCGAGGCGAAGGAAGCGTTCGGCCGCGGCGAGTGCTACGTGGAGAAGTTCCTCACCCACCCGCGCCACGTCGAGGCGCAAGTGCTTGCCGACGCGCACGGCAACGTCGCCGTCCTCGGCACCCGCGACTGCTCCACACAGCGCCGCTTCCAAAAACTCATCGAGGAAGCCCCCGCGCCGTTTTTGACCGACGAGCAACGCACCGCCATCGAAGAAGGCGCCCGCGAAATCATCCGCAAGGCGAACTACCAGTCCGCCGGCACCGTCGAATACATCGTCTCCGAAGACGGCACCGTGTCGTTTTTGGAGGTCAACACCCGCGTCCAGGTCGAGCACCCCATCACCGAGGCCGTCACGGGTGTGGACATCATCGCCGAACAGTTCCGCATCGCCGACGGGCTTCCGCTGTCCTTCGTCGGCTCGGACGGCAACGGCGGCGGGACCGATCCGTCGATAAGCGGGCATGCGTTTGAGTTCCGCATCAACGCCGAAGACGTCACCAACGGCTTCGCCCCCTCGCCCGGCACGGTGACGCGTTTCGACGTGCCCACCGGCCCCGGCGTGCGCATCGACACCGGCGTGCGCACCGGCGGCCAAATCCCGCCGTACTACGACTCGCTGATGGGCAAGCTCGTCGTCTGGGGGCCCGACCGCGACACCGCGCTCGCCCGCGCCAAGCAAGCCTTGAGCGAATTCGTCATCGAAGGCGTGCGCACCGTGCTGCCGTTCCACCGCGACATGGTCGACGCGCCCGAAATCACCGGCGACAGCCTCGACGTCTACACCGACTGGGTCGACCACAATTACTCACCGTCGCAGAAGCACAACGGCGTGGACATCGAGCACATCTACGACGAGCGCCGCGACGTCGTCGTGGAAATCGACGGCAAGCTGCACACCATCGGCTTCCCCGTCGCGATGCTCGGCGGCGGCGCGGCCACGGCCTCGGCTGAGGCGGCTGGCCCGGCCGGCGACGAAGCGGGCGCCGTGACGTCGAAGTACGAAGCCACGATCGTGGAATGGCTCGTTTCCGACGGCGACGTCGTTGCCAAGGGCGACCCAATCGCCACCGTCGAGGCGATGAAGATGGAATCGCAGCTCAAAGCGCCTCGCGACGGGCAGATCTCGCTTGCCGCGAAGCAGGGCGAGCGCGTGAAGGCGAACGCCACCATCGCGACGATTTCCTAGCGCGCGCCGAATCGCCGTCGTCCTTGTTGGGCGGCGGCGTTTCGCGTTGTTAGGGCAGGGTTTGTCGCGCAGGGGTGGGTGCTGCGGGTGTCAGGGTCCTGTGCTTCGTGGTCCGAAGAGTTGGTCGAGTGCTCCGCGGTCGGTGTTTCTCAGGTGGTATCCCCGCGGTGAGATCCACCAGGGTGCGCCTCTGATCATGGTGATGCGGCCGCGGGATTTACGCCAGGGGTCGTCGTCGTTGACCCGGTTGTGGTAGCGGCACAGCGGCACGAGGTTGTTCATGTTGGTGTAGCCGCCGTGTTTCCACGCATCCACGTGGTGGATCTCGGAGCCCAACGCCCCGTGCCTGCAGCCTGGGAAGGCGCACACGGGTGAGACCATGCAGGCCATGTCGCGCTGCTTTTTGTTGGCGAAGCGCTCGGTGTCGTAGAGGTTCACCGCCCCTTCCTCCGGGTGGAAGGCGGCAACCTCCAATTCCTCGCCGAATTCTTGCTGGAGGTACTCCGCCCCGGTCATGGTGGTGCCGTCAGTCAAAGTGAGGATCACGTCGTCGCCATTACCCGCCATGATGCGGGCGTGTTCCGAAATCGGCACCATCACGATCGGACGTGGTGCCGCGGCGATGACCCCGCCGGTTTTGTCTTCGACGATGCGCCAGAACGCCTCCTCCATCTGGGCTGCGGCGGGCTGTGTGGCGTCGATGTCTTGCCGCAGGCGGTGCTCGAGGTCTGCGGCTTTGCGGTCGGTGGTGTCGATGGTGATGCGCGCCCGCCCGTTTTTCGGTGCGGAGAACGCGACTTGTTTCTTTGTCGGGGTGTCATCGTCGCGGGGCACCAATTCTCGTGCGGCGCGTTCGATCGCGCGGTACCCGCCTTTCACGTCCAACAAGGCGAGGCGTAGCCGCCACCGCTCGCCGAGATCTTTCACGCCGCCGACGCGGCGTTCGATCAGCGCGAGCTCGTCCAACGAGAACCCGCGGGCCTTCTGCGCCGCCAAGGCTTGCTTGCGGGTGAACTTGGTGGGCCCGTAGTACACCTTCTGCATTGCGTCCCACGCGCGTGCCCGATCCGGCGCCATGCCAGCCGAAAGCGCAACAGACAGGTCGAAGTGCCGCAGCGTCTCCATGGATGCTGCGGCCATCGCCTCGATAAACGCGTCGAACGGGTTCATAGCCACAGACCCTAAACCCGACGCAACCCCACACAACCCCCGTACCAAAATCTGTGGATAACTCGCCACACCAGTAACAAAGTTGTCCACAGCCGGGACCTTTAGGGAACCTGGTACGCCACGTCCCGCGCGTCGGTGATGAGCATCTTGCCCGGCGAATGGCAGATCGCCAGCTCCGGCTTCGAGTGCATCACGATCGACTGCGGGGTCACCCCGCACGCCCAGAACACCGGCACCCAGCCGTCCGGAATATCCACCGCGTCGCCGAAATCGGGTGCGCTCAGATCGTCGATGCCGATCAGCCCCGGCTCCCCCACATGCACCGGCGCGCCGTGCACAGCCGGGTAGCGCGAGGTGATGCGCACCGCGTCCGCCACCAAACCAGCAGGGATCGGGCGCATCGACACCACCATCTTCCCGCTGAACACCCCAGCCGGCTCGCAGTCGATGTTGGTCAAATACATCGGGACATTCACGCCCTGCTCGATGTGGGCCACCGGCACGTTGTTGTCAATCAACGCTTGCTCGAAGGTGAACGAACAGCCGATGACAAACGCGACGGTGTTCTCGGTCCAGTAGGCGGTGGCATCCGTTGGTTCGTCGATAAGCGAGCCGTGCGAAAACACCCGGTAGGACGGAATGTCCGTGCGGATGTCGCCACCCGCAAGCAGCGACGACGACACCTGGCCCGGCTCCAACACCCCGAGCAGCGGGCACGGCTTCGGGTTGCGCTGCGCGAACAACAAAAAGTCGAACGCGTACTTCTTGTCCAGCGCGATCAGATTGGCCTGGGCGAAGCCCGCGGAAAAGCCCGCCGTTGTCGCCACATCAGTGGTGCGGAACAACGCGCGGGCCTGCGCTGGGGTGTAAGAGGCGTACATGCCCCTAGCTTATGTAGCTGTTGAGGAACTCGGCGAACCCGGCAATTGACATCCCCGCCATGACCACCGAAACAGCAAAGCCAATTACGCCGGTCACCAGCATCCACATTGGCGGCTTGTAGCCCTCGAGGATGTCGCGTCGGAAGAAACCGACCCACAGCACAACCGCGAAGCTGATCGGCAAAATCAGGCCGTTGAACGCTCCCGCGGCGATGAGCAGCAACTGCGGGGCAGCACCCAGGAAGAGGAAAATCACCGTGGAGATGACGATGAACACGACGGTCATCCATCCGCGGATCTTCGGGTTGAAGCCCTGCTTGGTCAAAAAGGAGATGGAGGTAAACGACGCGCCGATCACCGACGATAGTCCCGCGGCCCACAGCACCATGCCGAACGCGCGCAGACCGAATTCGCCGGCGGCGTTATAGAACACGTCGGCGGCCGTGTTGTCCTTCGAAAGCGTCACGCCGGTGGCGACCACACCAAGTACCGCGAGGAAGAGCAACACGCGCATGATGCCGGTAACGACGATGCCGGTGACGGCGGAGCGGGAGATGTAGGAGAGGTTTTCGGGGCCGGTGTGGCCTGCGTCGATAAGCCTGTGCACGCCGGCGAATACGATGTAGCCGCCGATGGAGCCGCCGATCAATGTGGTGATGACCTTCGGGTCGATCTCGTCCGGCATCACGGTCTGGCGCATGGCCTCCGCCACGGGCGGGTTCGATGAGATGGCCACGTACAGCATGAGCAAGATCATCATCGCGCCGAGGATGCCGACGATGACGTCGAGGGCAGCACCGGCGCGCTTCCACAGAAACACCACGATGGCGATCAGGGCGGAAATGGCACCGCCGACTTTGGGGTCGATCGCCCCGCCGGACAGGGCCTGCATGCCAAGCCCGGTGCCTGCAATGTTGCCGATGTTAAACACCAGGCCGCCAATTGCGACCAAGACCGCGAGGCCCCAGCCGAGGCCGGGAAGGAGCCGGTTGGCTAGCTCGCTGGCGCGCAGCCCGGAGACGCCGAGGATGCGCCAGACGTTGAGCTGGATGGCGATGTCCACCAGGATCGACAGCAGAATCGCGAAGGCGAACGCTGCGCCCATCTGCACGGTGAACACGGACGTTTGGGTGAGAAAGCCCGGTCCGATGGCGGAGGTTGCCATGAGGAAGATGGCGCCGACCATCGGGCCGATGCCGGCTTTCATCGCCGGTGCCTTGGCTGGCACGTCTGCGGCGGTGGATCCGCCGTGCGTGGGCTCTGGAGCGGTCACTGGGGACACCCCTTTCACGTTCTAGGAAAATGTGACGGGGGAGATATTAAGCCATGAATGCGCCCCAGGAGACATCACGTCACACCCGCGCTACCCCTAGGAGACCTTGAACTCCGCCATCTGGTCCCACTCGGTCTTGCCTTGGATGAGGGTGTTGATGATGGTGGGGGTCTCTTTCAGGATCGTGGGGAAGAATTCCTGGGCGGCCTTGAAGTGGTCGGAGTTGACGTGGGCTTCGGCGGCGTCGTCCTGGAATGCTTCGATGAGCAGGTATTCGTCGGGGTTGTCTTCGTTGCGGTACCAGTCGAAGAAGATGTTGCCTTCTTCGGCGCGGGAGGCGTCGGTGAAGTCCTTGACCAGCTCGCGGAAGTTCTCGACGTTCTCGGGCAGGGGCTTGAATCGCACGTTTATCAAAATCATGCGCCCCACCCTAGCCTTCGAGCTTCTCGCCGAGTTCGAGCCATTCCATCTCGAGCTCCTCGCGCGCATCCTTCACCGCGGTGAGCTCTTTGGTTTTGGCGCCGATGGCGTCGAAGTCGCCGGTCTCGGACAGCGCGGCAATCTCCGCCTCGAGGGCTTCGGCCCGCTCGTTTTCCTTGGCGATCTTGCGCTCGAGCGCCTTCATCTTCTTCTGCAGCTCGCGCTCTTCTTGGGAGCTCATCTGCTTCTCGACGACCTCCGGTCGCCCCTCACCCAGATCCAACACGCCAGCAGTGCGGGCCTGATCGGCGCGCTGGTCCAGGTACTGCTGGATGCCGCCGGGCAGGTTGGTCAGCTTCCCGTCGCCGAACAGCGCGTAGGTGCTATCGGCGATGCGCTCGATGAGGTACCGGTCGTGGGAGATGACCACCAGGGTGCCGGGCCAGGAGTCGAGGAGGTTTTCCAGCTCTTGCAGGGTGTCGATGTCGAGGTCGTTGGTGGGCTCGTCGAGAAGCAACACGTTCGGCTCGGCCATGAGCACGCGGGTGAGTTGGAGGCGGCGGCGCTCGCCGCCGGAAAGGTCGCGCACGAGGGTGCGCTGGCGCTTCGGGGAGAAGCCGAGACGCTCGGCGAGCTGCGAGGCGGACAACTCCTTTTTGCCGAAGTTGATGTAGGTGGCGACGTCTTCGACGGCATCGATGACGCGGCGCTCCGGGTCGAGGTCGTCGAGTTCCTGGCGCAGCCAACCGATGCGGGTGGTCTGGCCTTCGATGCGCTTGCCGGCGGCCAGCGGGTATTCGCCGGCGAGCGTGCGCAGCAGCGTCGTTTTGCCGGAGCCGTTCACGCCGACGAGCCCGATGCGCTCGCCGGGGGCGAGGCGCCAGGTGAGGTGGTCGACCAGCGTGCGGCCGTCCGGGGCGTCGATGCGCGCGTCCTCGAGCTCGATGACCACGCGGCCCTGGCGCTGCTTCGAAAACGCCATGAGCTCGACGGTGTCGCGCGGCGGCGGGACGTCCTTGATCAGGGCTTCGGCGGCCTCGATGCGGTAGCGCGGCTTCGAGGTGCGGGCAGGTGCGCCGCGGCGCAGCCACGCCAGCTCCTTGCGGGCGAGGTTCTGGCGGCGCTGCTCGATCGCGTCGGCCTGGCGGGCGCGCTCGGCGCGGGCGAAGGTCCAGTCGTTGTAGCCACCCTCGTAGACGTCGACGGCGCCGTCGTGGACCTCCCAGGTCAGGGTGGCCACGGTATCGAGGAACCAACGGTCGTGGGTGACCACCACGACGGCGACTTTGCGGGCCAGCAGGTGGTCGGCGAGCCACTGCACACCTTCGACGTCGAGGTGGTTGGTCGGCTCGTCCAGCACCACCAGGTCCAAATCCTGCACGAGCGCGGCGGCGAGGTTGACGCGTCTGCGCTCGCCGCCGGAGAGCTGCCCCACCGGGGTGTCCAGGCCGAGCTCCGCCACGCCGGTGCCCTGCAGCACCTCGCGCACGCGCGCGTTGGAGGCCCACTCGAAGGTCTGCAGGCCCAGCGGCTCGACGACGGCTTGGCCGACCGTCAGCGCGCTATCCAGCGTGAAGCGCTGCGTGACCACCGCCATGCGCAGGTCCGAGGTGTGCGACACGCGCCCCGCGTCCGGCGGCTCGATGCCGGTGAGCACCTCCAGCAGGGTGGTTTTGCCGCCGCCATTGACGCCGACGATGCCGATGCGCTCGCCGGTCTGCACGCCGAGCGAGACGCCGTCGAGAAGCGTTTTCAGCCCCCACGTTTTGGAGACGTTTTCCAGGTTGATCAGGTTAGCCATATCGGCTAGCCATCTTACGCAGGCAGCAACGCGTGCAGCCCTCGGCTGCGCTGCAGCTGGGCGACGATGTGGGCGCACGCCAGCGCGTCCGAATCCGCCCGGTGGTGGTTGAGCGTGAACCCGGGCGCGCAGTACTCGGCGACGGTGGGCAGTGTGTGGTCCGCAAGGTGCGGCAGCAGGCGCCGGCTCAGGCGGCAGGTGCAGTAGAAGCGCTTAGGGTACGTGCCGGTGAAGTAGTAGCGGTCGAGCGCGCGCCACACCGCGGCGTCGAAGGTGGCGTTGTGCGCCCACACCGGCGCTTCGCCGACGAACTCCACGAGCCGGTCAGCGATGTCGAACCAGCTCGGCGCGTCTTCGATGTCGCCGCGGTCAATGCCGTGGATGTGGCTGAACTCGAACAGGATGTATTCCTCCGGCGGGCGCAGGTAGGTGCACAGTTGGTCCACCACTTCCCCGCCGGCGACCTTGACCAGCGCGACCTGGCACGCGGAGGCGCCGGAGATCCGGTTCGCGGTTTCGAAGTCGACGGCGACGAACTCGTCTTGGAGCAGTTCGCCTATTCGCGGTATCCACTTCGCCGCCGCAACCTTCCTCGGCGCCCGTGCTTTGCCGGTGAGCTCGGCGCGCGGGGTGGCGGGCAGTCGCTTCTCTTCGGCAACCTTGGCCTGCCAGGCGGCCTTGAACGGCGCCGGATCCCGCCCCTCGCGGCGGGCGAGGTGCTCCTCCGCCTTGGCCAGGCGTTTCTCCAGGTTCACCCGCGCATCTGGGTGCCGCGCCACCGGCGTCGCGGCGAGCCAGGTACGGATGACGACGGCCGCCTCCGCGTGTTGGCCCAGCGCGTGGTGCAGCGCCGCCACCTCGGCGACGTAGGCATCCAGCGCCCAGGCGGCATCCGAGTCCGCGGCGTCCTGCATCGCGAACATGAGCTCCTCGGCCAGCGCGAGTGCGGCGCGCGGGTGGCCGTCGCGTTTGAGTTTTCTTACCCGCGGCAGGTGCTCCCAAATCGGCCGACCTTTCACCGCGGGCGGGGCGGCGGTGAACCCGCTCAGGCGCGCCTCCACGGTGGAGGTGTTGCCGTCGAGGTAGTTGCGTGTGGCGTCGATTAAGGGCATGCGCCGCACACTACGGCCCTCCCCGACACCACCGGCCCGCTTTAGATCACGTGTTCGACTTGGGCGCCGTGGTCCGGGCCTTCGGCGACGAAGACCTCGTAGCCGTCGAAGCGTTCCGCCAGGTGCTCGGCGGCAAAGCGCGCGTCGTCGGCGTCGTCGCAGAGCACGGCCACGGTGGGTCCGGAGCCGGAGACGATCGCGCGTCGGCCCGCCTCCCCGGCAACGCCAAGCACGCGCTTGAGCACCGGGCGCATCGACAGCGCCGGCGCCTCCAAATCGTTGTGCAACGCCGCCGCCACGCGCGCCACGTCGCCGGAGGTCAGCGCCTGGGACAGCTCGGTGGCGTCCAGGTGAGGCAGAAGGGCGGGGTTGCCGTGGCGCAGATCGTCGAGAAGCGCAAACGCTCCCCCGGTGTTGATGCCGATTTTGGGGTTGATGAACACCCAGTGCAACCGGCCGCGCGAGAGCATCTCCACCAGCTTGTCGCCGCGGCCGGTGCCGAGCGCGGTGCCGCCCATGAGCGAAAAGGGCACGTCCGCGCCGAGCGACGCCGCGATCTCGCGCAATTTCTCATCCGGCAGCGGCTCGCCGAACTGCGCCACCAGCGCATTGGCCGCCACCAGCGCGGCGGCCGCGTCGGCAGAGCCGCCCGCCATGCCGCCGGCGACGAAGACGTGCTTGTCCACCTCGATGCGCACGCGCGGCACCGCCACGCCCGCGCGCGCCACCACGGCCTCGACGGCGCGCCAGGCCAGGTTGTTTGGCCCGTCGATGTCCTCGTCCGGCTGGTCCACGAAGAACGTGGTGCGCATGGATGCGACGGGCGGGCCGGCCACGGGGGCGCCGTCGAGAAGCAAGCGCACCACCTCGCGCCTGTCCACCGCGTGGAAGACGCTGACCAGGTCGTGGTAGCCGTCCGTGCGCGCCTCGCCAACGCCGAGGTGCAGGTTCACCTTGCCCGGCGCGGAGGCGACGATCTCACGCGCCATGCCGGGCCTCCCCCAGCCGGATGAAGTCTGCGACGGTGAGCTTCTCGCCGCGCAGGCCCGGGTCGATGCCGACGGCGCGCAGCGCGTCCTCGGCGGCCGCGGCCGAACCGTAGATGCCCGACAGCGTGGAGCGCAGCGTCTTGCGGCGCTGGGCGAAGGCGGCGTCCACGAGCGGGAAGATGGTGTCGCGAAGCTCGCGCGGGGCGTCGGCTGCGACGTCGATGCGCACGAGCCCCGACTCGATGTTTGGCGCCGGCCAGAACACGTGCTTGCCGATCGTGCCGGCGCGCGAGACGTCGCCGTAGAAGGCGGCCTTGACGCTGGGCACGCCGTAGATCTTCGAGCCGGGCTGGGCGGCAAGCCTGTCGGCGACTTCCTTTTGCACCATCACGAGCACCCTGCGTATCGACGGCAGCTCCGCCAGCAAATGCAGCAGCACCGGCACCGAGACGTTGTAGGGCAGGTTCGCCACCAACGCGGTCGGCGCGACATCGAAGTCGGCGCGGGCGACCTTCAGCGCGTCGGTGTTGATGACAGTGAGGCGATCGGCGTGGTCCGGGGCGAACTCCCCGACGGTTGTGGGCAGGCGCCCGGCCAGGCGCGGGTCGATCTCGAGCGCGGTGACGGTCTGGGCGGTGTCGATGAGCCCCAGGGTGAGCGAGCCAAGGCCGGGCCCGACCTCGACGACGTGGTCGTCGGGGGAAAGCTCCGCGGCCGCGACGATGCGGCGCACGGTGTTGGGGTCGTGCAGGAAGTTCTGCCCCAGCTTCTTCGTCGGGGTGACGTCCAGCTCGGCGGCGAGCTCGCGGATCTCGGCGGGCCCTAAGAGTTGCGCTTCTGCCATCTAGCGGATACCCAGGCTGGCGGTGCAGGCAGGCCAGGCGCCCCAGCCCTGGGAGGCCTGGACGCGCTCGGCGATGGCGATCTGCTGCTCGCGGGTGGCCAGGTGCGCGCTCGGCGCGTACGCGGTGCCGCCGTGGCCCGCCCAGGTGGACGGGGTGAACTGCAGGCCGCCGGAGAAGCCGTTGCCGGTGTTGATTGCCCAGTTGCCGCCGGATTCGCACTGCGCCAGCGAATCCCACACGCTGCCGGAGGCCACCGCGGGCGCGGCCGCGCCAGTGTTGCCGGCGTTGTCGGCCTGCTTCGTGCCGCGGGCGATAAGCGCCGGCTTGGCCTTTTTCACTTCCTTTTCTTCGGCCACACCTTCGGACTCGACCTTGCCGTTGACGGTGACGGTGCGGTGGATGACCTTGGTTTCGCCCTGCTCGCCCTTCTCGCGAACCTCTTCTTCGCCCTCGTCGAGCGAGTCGTCGTCGACGTACTCCGCCGGAACCTCCACCACGACGGTCTCCGGGCGGTCCACGGTGCTCACGCGGTCGAGCACGATCTCCATGCCGGGCTCGATGGCATCGGTGAGCGCGACGTTGAGGCGGTCGTCGGTGTCGAAGGTGACGCCGCGGGCGGCGAGCAGGTCGCCAACAGTCTTCGCGGCGGCCGCGACGTAAGTCAGATCCCCGCCGTCGCGCAACGCGACGATCTTCGGGGTGGTCACGTTCAGGTTCATGCCGTCGGTGACCGGCTGGTCGCGGTCCACGTCCACGGCGGAGTAGCCGTCAACGCCGGCCTGGTCGATCAGCTCGCCGACGGTGCCGGCAGTCGACGTGATCTCCTGCGAAACGCCGTCGATGACCACGGCGACCGGCTTCGCGGTGCGCACGGTGACGGTGTCGCCGCTGGAAAGCTTCTCCCCCGGCGCCGGGTAGACCAGGTCCTCCGGCGCGACCTCGACGCCGGCAGAAGAAAGCGCGCCCGCGACATCCGCGGCGTAGGTGCGCACGTTGGTTTCCTCGCCGTTGACGTCGACGGTGACCTGCTTTTGGGTGGCAAGTGCCGTGCCCGCGCCGCCGACCAGGACGGCGCCGGCGACGGTGCCGGCGACGGCGCGCTTGGTGGCGGTGCTCTTTGGGTTGATCCGCTTGATCTGACGGGACATGTGTTTCCTCACGGGTCGGCTCAGCTGAAGGTGTTCAGCTAACAACCCGGGTAACGATACGGTAACGCCCGCGGGGTTTCAAGGCCCGACGTGCCAGCTCACACCCCGTAGACCCGCGAGAATGTCTCTGCAATCTCACGCGCCACATCGGCCACTTCCATGCCGCGCGCTTCGGCCACGACCTTCGCCGTGTGCCCGATCAGCGACGGCTCGTTTTTCGCCCCGCGGAACGGCTCCGGCGTCATGTACGGAGCGTCCGTTTCCACCAGCAGCTGTCCCGCCGGCGCCAGCGCCGCCGCCTCGCGCAGCTCCTCATTGCGCTTGAACGTGACGTTGCCGGCGAAGCTGAGCACGTAGCCGCGCTTGATCGCCTCGCGCGCCACGTCCAGCGGCGAGGAGAAGCAGTGCAGGATCACGTGCTCGGGCCGTGGGGCGCTATCAAGAATGCGCATCATCTCCGCGTCGCCTTCGCGGTTGTGGATCATCAGCGCCTTGCCCGACTCGCACGCTAGGTCGATGTGCCAGCGAAACGCCTCCTCCTGCACCTCAAGCGGCGCGGTGCCCTCCGCGTCGTGCTTCAGCCAATACGTGTCGATGCCGGTCTCTCCCACCGCGACGCAACGCTCGTCGGCGGCCATCTCCGTCAGGCGGGCGCGGGCACCGTCGTCAAGCTCGTGCGCCCTCGTCGGGTGGATGGCGCACGCAGCGAACACGCGCTTGTTGAAGTGGGCGGCCTGAAGCGCGAGCTCAGCCTCCTCGAGCCCGTCGCCGACGGTGCAGATGCGCTCCACCCCGGCGGCCAGGGCGCGCTCGACGAACGCGTCGACCTCCTCGGCACTGCGCGCGCCGCACGACGCGAGGTGCGTGTGCGCGTCAATCAGCCCGGCAATCGGCTCGGCGGGCACGGGCGTGGGACGTGGCTTCTTTTTGCTCATACGATGCACCCTATGGCATTTGAAGACATCGACTCAGCCACCCAGACCCAAATCGAGGCCGACCTGGCCGAAGCCGCCGGCCGCGGCATCAACGGCTCGCCCGCCGACATCGCGGAGTCTTTCGAGGCCGAACTCGCCGACTACCTCGCGCTTCCCCCGGACGTGCGCCGCAGCTTCCCCCGCGGCGACACCGCGCGCCTTTTCGGCACCGCGCTCGGCCAGGCGCTCGTGCGCGAAGGGTACAAGTGGCAATTGCTTATCGACGACTACGGCACCGACCTCGTCGTCGCCAAAGACGTCGGCAGCGCCAGCGAAAAATACACCGCGCCGCTCGTGGTGGTGGACCAGCGCTTCGAGGACGAGGAACCCGGCACGCTGACCAAGTTCCTCGGGCAGTTCCTATGACTGCTCCTATGCCGGAATCGATCATGCCGCTCGTGCGGCCGGAGTTGCGCAGACGCGCGCGGCTGATCCCCCACCCGCCGGTGCAGCTGAGAGCGACGCGCTGGCTCACCAGCCACGGCCAGACGCTCTTTCCCATCCCCAGGCGCGAGGGCGTGGAGCTGATCCGGCACGGGCGCACCCTCATCTTCCGGCCGCGCAACCCAAAGGGCGCGCTGATGTGGCTGCACGGCGGCGGCCACATCATCGGCCACCCCGCCCAGGACGGGCCGCTGTGCGCGAACACCGCCGCCGAGGTGGGCGTGACCGTGGTGGCCCCGCGCTACCCGCTCTCGCCTGCGCACCCCTTCCCCGCCGGCCTGGACGCCGCGCTGGAGACGTGGGCGTGGATGCACACCCGCGCGGACGAGTTCGGCGAACCGTTCGCCATCGGCGGCGAAAGCGCCGGCGGCGGGTTGGCCGCCGCGGCGTGCCAGCGGCTTTACGACGAGCACGGACCGCTGCCGCGCGCCCAGTGGCTGTTCTGCCCCATGCTGGACGACCGCCCCACCGCCGACCGTCGACGCGACCTGCCTCGGGACCGGCCCGTGGCCAACAACTCGCAGACCCGCTACGCCTGGACGTCCTACCTGGGGCAGGCACCCGGGCTGGCAACGGTGCCGGAGTACGCCGTCCCCGCCCGGCGCGCCGACCTGTCGGGCCTTCCCCCGGCGTGGCTGTCCACCGGCGACATCGAGCTGTTCTACGAGGAGATCTGCGCCTACACCCGGAGGCTTCGCGACGCCGGTGTGCCCGCCCAGCTCGAGATCGTCGAGGGCGCGCCGCACGCGATCGAGCTGTGGGCGTTCGACGTGCCGGTGGTCAAGGCCATGCTCGCCTCGGCCAGGGCGTGGCTCGGCGAGCAGCTGTAGCTGCGGCCTACTGCACCGGCGCCCACTCCGGACCGGTCTCGCCCAGCTCTGGGTCCAGTTTGGCAATCAGCGGCTGCGGCTTGGACAGCTCCGTGCCCGGGGTGACGTCCACGCGCTGCCACACGGCCTGCTGCTGCGAGTAGTCGCCGGTGATGGTCAGGTAGGTCTGGCCCTTTTCCGGCAGGCCGGCGCCGACGAGGTTGAACTCCTCGTCGTCCACGACCTCCTCGACGCGCGGCTCGGCGGCCCAGATGCCGGTGCGGCCCAAAGTCTCGTGGACCTTTTGCGCGGTGTGCGGCAAGAACGGGGTGAGCATGGCGTTGCAGTCGGAGACGACCTGCAGCGCGGTCCACAGCACGGTGGCCAGGCGCTCGCGCTGTGTGTCGTCCTTGGCCAGCTTCCACGGCTCCTGCTCCGCGATGTAGGCGTTGGCCTCGCCGACGACGTGCATGATCTTCGTGATCGCGGACTTGAAGTGGGCCTTGCCCAGCTCCTCGCCGGCGGTGGTGAAGGTTTCGGCCGCGAGGTTCAGGATGCGCTCGTCGGACGCTTCGAGCGGGCCGGGTGCCGGGACCTGGCCGAAGTTCTTGTGCGCCATGGACACGGTGCGGTTGACCAGGTTGCCCCAGCCGTTGGCCAGCTCGTTGTTCACGCGGCGGACAAACTCGTCCCAGGTGAAGTCCGTGTCGTTGTTCTCCGGGCCGGCGACGGCGATGAAGTAGCGCAGCGGGTCCGGGCCGAACTCCGAAAGGAAGTCCTTGACGTAGATGACCACGCCCTTGGACGAGGAGAACTTGGAGCCGGACATGGTCAGGAACTCGGACGAGACGACCTCGGTGGGCAGGTTCAGCTCGCCGAGCTCGCGGACCGTGCCGCCCTTCGCGCCCTTGCCCGCGTAGCCGAGCAGCTCTGCCGGCCAGATCTGGGAGTGGAAGGTGATGTTGTCCTTGCCCATGAAGTAGTAGCCCTCGGTGGCCGGGTCCTGCCAGAAGTCCTTCCATGCCTCCGGGTTGCCCGAGCGGTGCGCCCACTCAATCGATGCAGACAGGTAGCCCACGACGGCGTCGAACCAGACATAGAGCTTCTTCGACGGGTTGTCCTGCCAGTCTTCCACCGGGATCGGGATACCCCAGTCAATGTCGCGGGTCATGGCGCGCGGGCGCATGTCTTCCAGCAGGTTCAGGGAGAACTTCAGCACGTTCGGGCGCCAGTCCTCGCGGGTGGAAAGCCACTGCTCCAGCGCGTCGTGCAGTGCGGGCAGGTCGAGCATGAAGTGCTCGGTCTCGATGAACTTCGGCGTCTCGCCGTTGATCTTGGACACCGGGTTGATCAGGTCCGCCGGGTCGAGCTGGTTGCCGCAGGTGTCGCACTGGTCGCCGCGGGCGTCGGTGGCGCCGCAGATCGGGCAGGTGCCCTCAATGTAGCGGTCCGGAAGCGTGCGGCCTGTCGACGGGGAAATCGCGCCCTGTGTGGTCTCCCGGATCATGTACCCGTTTTCGTTCAGCCCGCGGAACAGCTCCTGCACCACCGCGTAGTGGTTGCGGGTGGTGGTGCGGGTGAACAGGTCGTAGGACAGACCCAGGCCTGCCAGGTCCTCCACGATCTGCTTGTTGTAGCGGTCCGCCAGCTCCTTGACGGTCACGCCTTCCTTATCGGCCTGCACGAGCAGCGGGGTGCCGTGCTCGTCGGTGCCGGAGACCATGAGCACGTTCTTGCCGGACATTCGCTGGTAGCGGGCGAAGACGTCGGAGGGCACGCCGAAGCCTGCGACGTGGCCGATATGGCGCGGGCCGTTGGCGTACGGCCACGCAACGCACACAAGAACGTTGTTGTTGGTCTCGGAAGAAGTCATGGCTCTCAGCATAAGTTATGCCCCGCTTAAGCACTGCACTGCTCAAGCGGGGCGCAACTTTAGAACGTCGTCAAGCAAACGCTCCTAGCGGGAACGCGGTTTGAGCATCTCCTTGACCTGCGCCTTGCGGGCTTCCAGCTGCTGCTGGTCGCGGTGCATGCGGCGCTCGATGGCCAGCTGGCGGGCGAAGCGCTCCTGCTCCTTCTTGTCCAGGTAGATCGTGTCGTTGGACATGTCCTTGACAATCGCGAACATCAGCACGATCAGGATGATCAAGAACGGCGTTGCGGCCACGATGGTCACGGACTGCAGCGAGTTCAGCGCGTCCGAGCCACCGGAGATCAGAAGCGTCAGGCCGACGAATGCGGTAGCCAGGCCCCACATTGCGGCGAGCCACGGCTTCGCCTCGGTCTTACCGGACTGGGTCATAGACGCCATCACGGTGGACGCGGAGTCCGCCGAGGTGATGAAGAAGGTGCCCAGAAGGATCAGGGCGAACACGCCCATGACGTAGCCTCCCGGCATCGAGTGCAGCAGGTTGAACAGCTGCTCTTCGTTGGAGCCGTCGCCGACGATGGACTCGCCAGCCTGCTCCATCTTGATGGCGGTGCCGCCGAAGATGGCGAACCACACGGTGGACAGGCCAGCCGGGACCAGCATCACGCCGAGGCAGAACTCGCGCACGGTGCGGCCGCGGGAAATGCGCGCCAGGAAGGTGCCCACGAACGGGGACCAGGAGATCCACCATGCCCAGTAGAAGATGGTCCAGCCGGAGAGGAACTCGCCGGCCTGACCGTCGGAGCTCTCGGCGGTGCGGGCGGCCATTTCGAAGAAGTTCTGCAGGTAGCTGCCCACGGCGGTCGGCAGCATGTTCAGCTGCGCGACGGTCGGGCCGAACACGAACACGAAGATCGCAAGGATCGCGGCGATGACCATGTTCGCGTTGGACAGCCACTGGATGCCCTTGGACACGCCCGACATCGCCGACAGCAGGAATGCCAGGGTGAGCACGGAGACGATACCGATGGTCAGCTTGGTGGACGGGTTGTCCACGAAGCCGGAGGCCTCCAGGCCGGAGCTGATCTGCAGCGCGCCCAGGCCCAGGGAGCAGGCGGTGCCGAAGATGGTGGCGAACACGGCAAAGGCGTCGATGAGCTTGCCCAGCCAGCCGTCGGCCGCTTTCTCACCAATTAGCGGGATGAACGCGCTGGACAGCAGCTGCTTGCGGCCAAGGCGGAACGTCGAGTACGCGATAGCCAGGCCGATGATGGCGTAGACGGCCCACGGGTGCAGCGTCCAGTGGAACATGGTCTGCGCCATCGCGGTGCCGACCTCGTGCTCGTTGTGGCCCGGCACGCCGTCGCGGTACATCGCCAGCGGCTCAGCCGCGCCGTAGAACATCAAGCCGATGCCCATGCCGGCGGCGAACATCATGGCGATCCACGAGGTTGTTTTGAACTCGGGGCGCTCGTCGGCGGTGCCGAGGCGGATGGTGCCGAAGTTCGACAGGGCGATCACGATGACGAAGGCGACGAAGATGGTGCCGCCGAGGACGAAGGCCCAGCCGAGGTTGTCAATGACCCAGCCGAACGCGGTGTCCGCGAAGTTGGAGAAGCTGTCGGGGGCAGCCAGGCCCCAGCCGACAACCGCCGCGACAACCACCGCGAGGGGGATAACAATGCCCCAGTTGATCGGGGCGTCTTCTGCGTCGGCTTGGCTCTCGACGCGTTCCTCAGGGTCGGTGTAGTTGGGTTGCACGCCGTCGCGGTCGGCGCGCAGCAGCGCGGCGATTTCGCCGACTGCGGAAGTGTCTTCAGTCTTAATGGGATCCGTACTCCGCGGCTCCACGTCGGGATCGTGTGGATCCCCTTGGAGATCACGCTGAGACATATAGTTCTCCTCGCAAATTTTCAGGGTTTTTCTAGAACCCAAGCAGGCTAGCCCAGATCACACCATTGCGCTAACCCGCGCGCGAGGAAAACATGTGCTTATCGACGTCAGCTCCGCGCATCCAACGCGGCATCGTAAAGGTCTCCGACCTTCACGCCGTGCTGCTTGGCCACCTGTTTCGCGGCGTCTTTCATGCGCTGGCCACCGTCGACGAGCTCCAGGACCATCCCGACCAGGTCCTCGGGTTCTGCCTGCTGCCCGGTGCCGCCTTCGATCACCAGCGTGATTTCCCCGCGCACGCCGTCGGCCGACCACTCGGACAGCTCCCCCAGCGTGCCGCGCTTGACCTCCTCGTAGGTTTTGGTCAGCTCGCGGCACACCGCGGCGCGGCGTTCGGCGCCGAGGGCGTCCGCGGCGTCGGCAAGCAACTGCTCGATGCGGTGCGGCGACTCGAAGCAGCACACGGCGCGGCGCTCGTGCACGAGTGTTTCCAGCCACGCCCGGCGCGCGCCGGCCTTGCGGGGCGCGAAGCCGTCGAAGATGAAATGGCCGACGTTGAGCCCGGACAGCGCCAGCGCCGTGGTCACCGCGGACGGGCCCGGGATGCAGGTGACCGGGATGCCGGCGTCGTGGGCGGCGGCGACGATGGAGTGGCCGGGGTCGGACACCAGCGGCATGCCCGCGTCGGTGACGACGAGTACGGTGCCGGCGCGTGCGGCGTCGAGAAGCTCCCGCGCCCGGGATTCCTCGTTGTGGTCGAAGTTGGACACCACGCGCCCGGCGATCTCCACGCCGAGCGCTGCGGCAAGGGCGCGCGTGCGGCGCGTGTCTTCCGCGGCGATCACGTCCGCGGTGGCGAGCGCCTGCGCAAGCCGGGGCGAGGCGTCCGCGACGTTGCCGAGCGGGGTGGCCGCGAGTACAACTCCGGCCGGGAGGTTCTGAGTCAGGTTGTCTTGCTCGGCGGACATACCTCGGGAGCATACGCGTAAGGCGCTAATATCTTCCGTCGTGACCACTATCGCGAGCACCCCGAACCCCGCCGGACCGCCACCTAGCGCCGACGCAACGGCGCCAGAGACGACGCGTTCCCTGCGGCCCGCCCAGCCTGCGCCCGAGGCACCCGTGACGGTGCCGTGGACGCGCCGCGACACCATCGCCGCCTCCGTCATCGGTGTGCTGGCGCTGCTCACCAGGTTCATCGGCCTGGTGCAGCCGACCAGCTCCGGCACCCCCGTCTTCGACGAGAAGCACTACGTCCCGCAAGCCTGGGACATGGTGGAAAGCTGGTTCAACCCGGTCCTGGGCGGCATCGAGTCCAACCCCGGCTACGGCCTGGTCGTGCACCCGCCGCTGGGCAAGCAACTGCTCGCGCTCGGCGAGATCATCTTCGGCTACTCCCCGCTCGGCTGGCGCCTGATGACCGGTTTGTTCGGCACCGCCGTGATCGTGTTCGTGTTCCTGCTCGCGCGGCGGGTGAGCCAGTCCACCAACATCGCGATCCTCGCGGGCATCATCGCGCTGTTCGACGGCGTCCTGTTGGTCTCCGCAAAATTCGGCATGCTCGACGTCTTCCAGGTGCTGTTCGTGGTGATGGCGGCGTGGACCCTGGCCGGCGACATGCGCGAGGTGCGCCACCGCTGGCACGACGCGTGGCTGGCCGGCAAGCTCGAGGAAGCGGGCCCCTTCGGCCCGCGCATGGGCTTTCGCTGGTGGCGCTTCGCCACCGGTGTGCTGCTCGGCCTGACGCTGTCTGTGAAGTGGTCCGGCCTGTACTACATCATGTTCTTCGGCCTGCTGTCGTCGTTCTGGGACCTGTTCCTGCGCCGCCGCTACGGCGTGGAGAAGCCGATTTCGGGCACCCTGCTTCGCGACGTCCCGTCGGCGCTCGCCTCCATCGTGCTCATCCCCGCCGTGCTGTACCTGTGGTCCTGGCGCGCCTGGTTCGCGTCCGAGACCTCCGTGTACCGCCACTCGCTTACCGACGGCACGATCGCCGGCTCCGACTGGCCCTGGCTGGCCAACCTGCCCGAGCCGATCGCTGGCTGGTTCTACTACCACTTCTCGGTGCTGAACTTCCACGCCTCGCTGACGTCGTCGTCCGGCCACTCCCACCCGTGGGACTCAAAGCCGTGGGCCTGGCTGGTCTCGGCACGCCCGATCCTCTACTACTCCGCCACCGACCTGGAGTGCTCCATCGCGCCCGGTGACGGCAAGTGCCGCGAGATGATCTACATGTTCGGCACCCCCGCCATCTGGTGGCTGACCGTGCCGGTGCTGCTGTGGGCCTGCTGGGTGTGGCTGACCCGCAAGGACTTCCGCGTCATCGTGCCGGTGATCGCGTTCGCCGCCGGGTTCCTGCCGTGGCTGGCCGCCTTCGACCGCCAGATGTACTTCTTCTACGCCACCGCCCTGGTGCCGTTCACCGCGGTGCTGCTCGCGCTCGCGTTGGGCAACCTGGCCAAGAAGGGCGGGCCCGTGACGTGGTCCTGGGTGAACAAGGTCGCGGGCTTTGAGATGCGCTGGGGCCAACTCGCCGCCGTGGTCTACATCGCGCTGGTGGTGGCCAGCTTCATCTACTGGTCGCCCATCTTCTACGGGTTCGAAATCCCGGACGCCTGGTACGAGTCCATCATGTGGCTGCCCAGCTGGAAGTAGCCAGCCGGAAGTAGCTAGTACGGCCGGGCGTCGAGCAGCTGCCACGCCCGGCGCAGCGCCCCGCCCCGGTCCGCGACCCAGGTCCACACCAGGGCCACCAGGCTCATAAACGGGACGAGCACCCCGGCGAGCTCGAACGCGCCTGTGCCCAGCACAAAATCGCGCACGGCGAAGCCGACGGTGAAGGTAAACATCGTGCCTACAATCAGCACCACCCCCGGGATCTGCTGCGGACGCCAGGCGGTAAAGCCCAACGCGAGCGCCACGCCGAAACGCACGGACGCCGAAGACGCCACCACCGGCTCCTCCCCGCCGGACAGGATCAGGCGCACGGCCCACAGCACCCACACCACGGCCATCGCGCCGAGCATCAGGCGCCCCACGGCCATGCCGATCTCCCGGCGGCGCGCGAAGCGGCGCCACTCGTTGTCCACGCCGGCGAGGATCGCGGAAGACAGGTCCTGCGGCGGCGCCATCGCGTCGTCGGTGTCGCCGCCGAGTGACTGGGACAACGACTCCGACAGTGCCAAGGAGCGGTCCAAAAACGCGCGGCACTCCGGGCATCCGGACACGTGGGCGTCGACGATGGCGTCGTCGAGTTCGGCCTTCTCGCCGTCGATGCGCGCGGACAGCGCCGCCTGGACCTCCTCGTGGCTAACCACGCGTGAGCACCCCGTCCAGGCTTACGCGGCCGGTGCCGAAGACTGTGATGATGAACAGCGCGGCGGCGAGCACGAGCGTGTACTCCACTCCCCCAGCCTCGATGAAAAAGCCGTTGTCCAGGTGCACGAAGTACCCGGCGGCTAAGACCAGGAGGGCAAGCAGCGACGCGGTGATCGTCGTCAAGAGCCCCACTGCCAAAAATGCGCCCCCGATGAGTTCGACGGTGCCGGTGAGGTAGGCGGACAGCTGCGGCTGCGGCACCCCGAGTGCGGCGAACTGGCTGCCGGTTTCGGCCATGCCCATCTCGAACCAGTGGTTGTAGCCGTGCGCCACAAACACCGCGCCCAGCACAAGCCGGAGCACAAGCAGCGCGAAGTCGCGGACGGCGGGCCTATTCATGCCGATTAGCGTACCCGTGGAACCGAACCGGGTAGAACTGAGTCCAATACCTATGACTGATCTTCACACCACACCAGAAACCGATCCCGAGTCCGGCTGGCCCGTCATCGGCGACGACGGGCTGGCGCGCCCGCCGTGGGCCGCCACCGACCCACTTTTGCGCGAGTACTACGACACCGAATGGGGCATGCCCGTCACCGACGAGCAGGGCATGTTTGAACGCGTCTGCCTCGAGGGCTTCCAGGTGGGGCTGTCGTGGCGGCTGATCCTGCAGAAGCGCGAGGCCCTTCGCGCTTCCTTCCACGGCTTCGATCCTGAGGCCGTCGCGGGCATGAGCATCGAGCATTTGCTTGGCGACGCTTCCTTGATCCGCAACCGGCGCAAACTCGAAGCAGCAGTGAAAAACGCCGAGGCAACGCTGGCGCTGCGGGAGGAGGGCACGCACCTGGGCGAGTTCGTGTGGTCCTACCAGCCGGCGAATACGCCGGTGCCGCGCACGATGGCGGAGGTGCCGACGCGCTCGCCTGAATCCGAGCAGCTGGCCAAGGACTTGAAGAAGCGCGGCTTCACCTTTGTGGGGCCGGTGACCATGTACGCGCTGATGGAATCCACCGGCATCATCGACACCAACCTGGTGGGCACGTGGCGCCGCGGGGCGTCCGGGGTGTGGGCGTAAGCGGCGTCTAGTCGTCGTCCATGTCCGCGAAGGCGTCCTCCACGGAGTCGTGCTCCTCGCGGGAGGCCTCCCAGACCTCCTTGGCGGCGGAGAGGTTGATCGCGGCGATGATCGCGCCGACGACGATGTCGAACCAGGCGGTCTCCCACACGAACGTGAGCAAGCCGGCGGCGATGATGAGCAGGTTGGCCAGCGCGTCGTTGCGCGCAGCCAGCCAGGCGCCGGTGGCGAGCGAGGAGCCTTCGTCGCGCAGCTGCATCAGCAGGATCGCGCAGACCACGTTGACCACCAGGGCACCGACAGCGATGCCGGTTAAGCCCTCAGGCGACGGCGCGACCGGGTTCATGATCTTGGTGACCACGGTGACCACCGCCGCCACCGCCGGGATCAGGATCAGCGCGGCGAGCACGCTGCCCGCGGTGCGGCGGCGCGCGGCCGGCCACGCCACGGCGAAGAACACCAGCAAGTTGATCGCGGTGTCCTCGAGGAAGTCGGCGGAGTCCGCGAACAGGGAAGCCGAGCCGATGGCCACGGCACCGGCGAACTCCACGAAGAAGTAGGCGAGGTTCAGCAGCGCCACAATCAGCACCGCACGACGGATCTTCTGCGCACCCAATGAATCTGCCACTTCAGCTGCTCCTTTTTGCGTTTGATGCAACGGGAAGGCAGCTTAGCCGATGCGCAAAACGTAACGGGACCCGGCCGTATTCGACCGGGTCCCGTCTTCCAGTGGAGCTAAGGGTGCCTGAGGTCACGACATATTTGACGGGGTGTGCCTGCGGACTGCGTCGTGAT